>JACCDP010208155.1_pt1 | contig 19413 bp, 17 predicted proteins | sample 7445841 | NCBI WGS metagenome assembly JACCDP01 (sample SAMN15323441, study PRJNA562643) | freshwater metagenome | isolation source: river surface water | place: USA:Blue River Watershed | collected 2017-08-17
AGACATCAAGGTTTCATATTTCAGATATGAAACTTAAGAAAAAGGTCCGAGACGTGTCATTGATTGAGGACGAATGCTTGGCTTGCCTTGGCTTCTTCGCCTATCGAACCGGACGGGTTGAGCGAAAGGACTTAGTCGATGCCTTCGCGCTTACTACCCGTCTTGACGAGCCCACCAAGGGCAGCCGGGAAGGGTGGTGGAAGTTCAAGTTCGATAACATCCATTTTGCTTTCAAGAAGATGGAGGGCACGGATGTTCGAGGGCGTCACATGTCCAAGACGAATAAGGGAGGCGCCAAAAGCAGCGAAGGCGTGCAGATGAACATTCGCGAGAATGCCTTGAAGTATTTCCTCCACGATTTCACCCGATGCGTAGAGATGGCAAGGGAAGCTCTCGATGCATCATTGCCTCCCAAACTTGATCAGGCAGTCTTTGAAGCATCGGAGGGAATCCCCGCTGGCAGTTACCTGTCTCCTGGCGACCTCCAGGCTCTCGAAGAGGCCTCTCCAGAGGGGGTGCGTAAGCTGCGTCAGCACTGGTATCTTGAGCGAGATTCGTCTCTTCCGCGTAAGGCTAAAGAGGCTTTCGAAGCCCGCTATGGAGAGTTGTTCTGCGAAGCCTGCGGTTTGCGTCCCGTCCCGACCTACGGACATCCTTTGGTCGATGCCCACCACCGTTTGCCGCTCAGTAAGTATGCGGCTTCTGGTAAGATAAGCACCGCACCCTCGGACTTCGCGATTTTATGCCCCTCATGTCACCGGGCGGTGCACAAGCACGAGGACTGTGATGTCGACGCGATTAAGAAGGACTTATCCAAGCAGGGTATTATTTTTCGGCGCGTACAATAGTCTAAGGCTTAACCGTTTCTAGTCTTGGTTCTAAGTCCGCGATTATGGGCTAATCTTAGTTGCTCAAAGCCGTCCAAGGGCTTTGAGCAGGGGGAAGGTCCTCATTTTGAACTGTAGGTCGTTGGCTGTGTCTTTACCTTTGTCTCCCCCCTTGCGCTGCAGCGTTATTCCTGCGCCGAATGTGATAGTGCCGTAACTGCTATAACCGACGTTAAGATCGTCGAATAGCCTCAAGATTTCGCGCATGGAGATCAGTTGAGATCGCTGCCTTTTAGCTACATTCCTCTCCCAATTCGGGGGCGTCCACTGATGGAGGAGAAGCCAGTTGGCTTTAGATTTCTTGGCCTGACCTGTGAATGCTGAAAGCAGCAGTGCCTTTCGATGCGAATTTAGAAACGCGGTTAATCCATCAAGTTCTTCCTGGGAGTAATTTCCCGATTTGAGGAGAAGTTTTTTCCTTCCATAGGTGTAGTTTCTGAGAATCGCTTGGATGTTATCGGGGACATCGAACTCCTTGCTGAAGTTCTTGAGGCTAGCTCTCTTGATCTGATTGAAGCCTGTCCGGAAATCTACGCAGCACTTTAGGGAAATCAGCCCGTATACCTTTCGGCTTTTTATTTCGTATAGGACTACGTCGGGCTTTTCCAATCCGGCTTCCAGTTTGGCGCCCGTGCTGGAGTAAGGGTATTCGTTTATCTCATCCACTATCCAGGCAGTGGATTCGTCGTGATTCTGGATGTATTGAACAAGCAACCGTTCTGCTTGCCTGCCATTTCGAGCAGCATCCCTCTGGGCGGCTTCCTCTACGGTCACGTTGACATTGCCGTGCCTACGTTTGCGCCTTAGATAGCTGCTCATGAATACGTTTCGGGTTAAGTTTGAATTGTAGATCGTTGGCGGTCTTGGCGCCGCCGTCGCCGCCTTTACGTTGTAGGGTTAGACCAAGGCCCAGGGTGAGGTTGCCGGCTTTGGTAATTGAAGGAGCTTCGGTGCAGCAGCAATCAATGACGGTGGCCATGGGGTATAGATGCCAGCACTCCCGGTTGCCTACCTTGCTTATCCAGTCTTCGTCTTTCGTCTCATGCAGAAGCAGCCAGTCTGCTTTTAGTACCCCCTTGGCTTTACCCCGCAACACGTGAGAGATGATCTGGCGTTGGTATAGCTGGAAGAATCGAAGTAGCTCGTCTTGCGCGGAGATGGGAGCGTCATTGAGCATGGTTCGCTCTCCTTGATGATTCTTCACTACGAAGGCCCTGAGGGTTTCCGCGACCCCGTAGGACATGCCTAGTTCCTCTACGTATGTCTCCAGGGAGCCGCGGTTTGCCTGGCTGAATGATACCTCCGGCTTATAGGTCTTCATCGAGATTCCCTTCATCGCGAGGATGTCGGACGGATCATCGTAAATAAGGACGTCAGGTTTTTCCCTGTTTCCTGGTTTCTTCGCTTTGAAATTACCGTACCCCTCGGTGTCGCAGCATTCCTCCACGATCCATATGCAGTCTGGGTCATGCCGGTTTATCTTTTCGATGAGAGCCTGTTCGGCGTCCAGTCCTCGGTGTGCCGCTTCAGATTGAACGTTGGAGAGCTTGTCATCGATTTCGAACGAAAGTCGCTCGGACAATGTCCTGAAGCGGTTCCAATCAGTGGACTCTGATAGTACTTTCCTTGGGCTAATCTGTATCTGGAGGTAATCTTTGATCGAGGTGTCTCCGGTGAATCGGCTACCTCCGTATCGCTTCAGTGTTATGCCGTGTCCCAATTGAATCTGTCGTTCACCGTGGCTGGAGGGCTGGACGTCGGTAGTTAATACGGACTGGAGGACGTCGCCGGCTGCGACGTAACTCCATGCCTTGTCAGCTGGCTTTTGCTTGTCGTAAAAGGCGAAGAGGTTGACGTGGTCTAAACCCATCTTCTTACCATTCACGATGATCGCGTCCCCCCTGCCGAGGAGGGCTCGTCCAAGCATTGTCTTCCGGTGGATTCGGAGATGTCGAAGCAGCTTCGCCTTGTTCTCGCGGCTGAGGTCGCGGAAGTAGGCGTGACCTTTGGAAAGGGCTGCGTTCTTTGCGAATTCAGCCTGATTCACTTCATGAGGCTTCGTTGTGCCGGTGAATAGCTTTAGGATCCGTATGAGGTCTTCCGGTAGGCCTTGGTCATTCCTGTAGGAATCAACAGGCTTTCGTTCCACATGATTGCTTCCGCCTTCCCCCGCGCTGATGACGGCGATGGCGAGAGTAAACTCTGTTCCGCTGAATGAAGCCAGGATGTCGCTTTTAAATGTTCCTTTGACCTTGGTGATGCGCTCAACGCCAACACCAAAGGATTTGGGCATTTCTGGATCCTGGACTTTAATGATGCTGTCGCATGCGAGCAACAGGGTAGGGTCTCCTAATTCAAGGAGTTGGATTAGCTCGTCGACGGCATCGGAGCCTTTCTGGGCGTTACTTCCTATGTCATCCATCTAGTGAATTCTTCCTAGACGGAGCCTTCAGTCAACGCCGCTTCGGTTCCGGAAGCCAGTGTCGCTTGATCTCAGTGAAGATAGCTTCAACCACATTCACGACGACGCTGTTTCCGAACTGCTTATAGCGTTGTAGCAAAGGGACATCTCCGGTGTTCACGTTCATACCGTGGAATCCCATGGCCCTGGCGCATTCGGTGGGGGTCAGCTTGCGGACCCGGCCATCGACGTAATAGGCACCGGTCTTGGAGGCGGCACCGCCTCCGTAGGCAGAGAAGGTGATGGCGTGTCCGTTGGTGGAGTAGATTCGCTCTCCTTGTCCGCCTTTACCCATGATGCCAATACGGAGCGGCTTGGAGGCTTCTGGCAGGTTGCGCTTGCCGTACTCGAAGTCATCTCGCTTGAGGGTCAGCTTGGCCAGGAGCTCCTTGTCGATCTCGGCGTTAGGCTGGATATCCTCGTGAAGGTAGCGCGGTTTGAAGTTCTTTCGTTTGTTGAGTTTCCCGAAAAAATCCAGCCACTCTGTCCACTTGAACTCATCGGTAACAAGGTCGTTACGGACCGCGACCAAGTAGATTCGTTCGCGTTTGGTGGAGGCTCCGAAGTCACTCGCATTAAGCACGGCATGAGAGACCCGGTAGCACGTTTCTCCGTTGGTCTCTTCAGCCATTTTCTTCTCTAGATGATGCCTAATTGTCCTGAACGTGTTTCCGTTGTCATGTCTGGCGAAGTTCTTCACGTTCTCGAGGAAAAGTACCTTCGGGCGATGGTGCTTCGCGATCTTGTAGATTTCGAAGAAGAGGGTTCCGCGAGGATCTTTGAACCCCTCCTGTTTACCGGAGATGCTGAAGGCCTGGCAGGGGAAGCCTCCGCACAAAACGTCGTGTTTCGGGATTCGGTCGAGTGCTTCGGTGGATTTCGTAAACTGAGTGATGTCTCCGAAGGGGACCTCGCCGAAGTTCATGAAGTAGGCCCGCCGTGCGTACTTGTCCCACTCGCTGGTAAAGACACAGGACCCCATCACGTGTTGCCCGGCGACTCGGAAGCCTCCGATACCGGCGAAGAGGTCGATGAAGGTGAAGGTAGTCGTCGGCTTCTCCTTGAACGCGGGTCGTACCTTGGCGAATGGTGCCGGGACATCGCTTTCGCCTGCCTCGGTTACAAACTCCCCCTTGAAGAGCTTCGGGTGGTGGGCTTTGTGGGTGAGAATCGCAAGGTCATCTAGGGCGAACTGATCCCAGGGAAGGGTGGGCGTAAGGTAAGAAGGTGAGCTGTCCATGAAAGTATGGTGAACGCCTGAACACTGCCATTTTCGGCGGCTATGTCTATCAGATTTGTAACTCTACTTTGGAATTAGCTCAAAGAGGTGCATGTGCAAAATGTCACCTTTATGGATGACCAGCTTGCCCGTAGCTCTAAGCCGGCCATGGCAGCATCGACGGCTACTGCTGGATCCTATGCGACTACCCCTCGCCCCGACCTCGCCGCCGACTTCTGGGCCATCCGGGCTGTCGTCGCCAAGTAGCGCAGAGATTCCTATGCTCAACGACCAGGCGGTGCGTGGAGCTCTTCTGGCCGTTATTGTAGGAATGATATCGGCTTTATATTTTTAATAAAGTCCTCCTGGACATCATTCTGGTCGCCTGGAATGCTGAGCGAATGAGCAAGCCTGGAACCGAATGGACCAGCAATGAGACCGCAGCCCTGGTCGATGCCTACCTGTGGATGTGGTTGAATGATCAGGCCGGCAGGAAGTACGTAAAAGCCCACTTGGTCCGCGCATTGATGGCCGGTCCTGCTGCCGGCCGCACCAAGCAGTCGGTTGAGTACAAGTTGCGGAACGTCTCGAAAGTCTTTGTAGACCTCGGGCTGCCTTTTGTTGTGGGCTACGTTCCCGCCGATAATGCCAGCGAGGACATCAAGGAGTTCGCTCATCTTGCCTTTGGTCGTTTGGCAAGTCGCCTTGAGGCGGCTTCTCCGCGTATGTGGGGTTGAGGCTAAAGTTGCTTAATCCCCTTTTCAGGGCCGGCCGAATGTGTTCTATTCAGGCATGGCAGACAACCCCCGACCGACGTTCATAGATCTCTTTGCAGGGATCGGGGGTTTTCATGAAGCTTTTCATAATCTTGGCGCTGAGTGCGTCATGGCATGTGAGCGTGACAAGCATGCCAGGCTTACTTATCAGGCTTTCCATCGTAATAAGGTAGCTGAGCCCGGGCTTTTTTTCTCGGAATGCAATGAAGAGGATGACGGGGTGTGGCGGTTCCCCAGGGACCTTACTCATGTTACGAAAACTGGCGGAAAGAACGATCGTTGGAATGATGAACAGAAGGCTGAATCTATCGAGCACATCCTGCGCCGCACAGTTAAGTTTAATCTACTCTGTGCAGGCTTCCCTTGTCAGCCCTTCAGTCATGCGGGTAAAAGATTGGGATTTGACGATGCGCGCGGCACTCTCTTTTTCGATGTTGCCCTCATGCTGAAGGCTCGCGCGCCAGAGGCTTTCTTTCTCGAGAATGTAAGAGGGCTCATTCGCCACCGCTATGACGAGGATACGCCCGTGACCCTTAATGATGAAATCCTTCCGGGTATCGGGGCTACTTTAGGCCGTATTCTTAATGTTCTTTTTAGCACCGATCCTGACGTCGGACTTGGATATCACTACCCTAACGTCGATAAAAAAGACCCTAGGTACATAGCGCCAGGCGTCTTTCTTGTCAGGGCGAGCGACCACTCGCTTCCTCAGTATCGCCCCCGAATTTTTATCATCGGTTTTAAGTCAAAGGCGCACGCCGAGAGGTTTGTCTTGCCGCCTTTGCGGAGCCCGGTGGCTGGCTCATTGGCAAAGAAGTTGGGTGTAGCAGGGGTTTTTATGGATGCTAAAGGTGTAAAGCCCAGGAATATTGGTTTTACGCTGAGGTGCGGAGGGAAGCAGTCCCCAATTGTTGCCCGGCAGAACTGGGATAGCTATTATGTTGTCAGACAGAAAGGCGGGGATGTTGAGCCGATGCGAATCGAGTGGGAGCATGGTCTCGGGCTCCAGGGATTTCCTCCGCGTGCCTTGCCGGATGGCGTCAAGCCTGCCCAAGGCATGAAGCAGCTCGGCAACTCGGTAGCTGTCCCAGCTATCAGGGCCTGGGGTAAGAAGATGCTCCTGGCTATGGGGTATGTACTCGATGAAAAGGATTAAGCCTCTATAAGGTCCAGTAGTTCGTCGAGTAGTTCGTCGCCTGTGTCGTCCGGGTCATTCGCAACTAAGAGCTTGCGCAAAGACGCGGCGATATCTTCTGCCGGAAGTCTCCTCTTCTTGACTAAACCTTCGAATCTATTTGCCCAGTGGGATTTTGAACCTTCGCTGCGGCGCGGGGCGCTAATCTTGCCGGATGCTTCCTTGATTAGAGCCTGAAGATCCTTGGCCGTGCATCCTAGTTGTTCCGCAATCGTTGAAACGGGGTCTTCTGCGGAATCTTCCGAGATAAGTGATTTCCAGCTGTCATCGTGGGTTGCGATGAACGCGGCAATGAGTTTGGCCTGGGTGTCCCACTTCAGGAAACCTTGATTCCTGAATCCTGCAGGAAGGAATTCGAGCAGTTCTTCCTTCTTCATCTCATGAAGTTCGTAGTTAACCAGATACTGGGATACGTCACGGTGAAGGTGTTGGAGCGCCCACCTGCGTTCGCCTGAGCTGCCGGGCAGCACACGCTTTCCGTCGAAGTAGATCGAGTGTGCGGCCTCGATGACGGTTTTTTCGCGGTATGAACCAACACGGGCGAAGGTTTGCTCGCAATAATCCGACATGGAGCCTGGTGCGGACAACATCATCGGCTTGCTCAGCTCCTTGCCGAGATGACGGATCATGAACACTCCGTGTCCGATTCGGTGGCGGTAGGCTTTCTTAAAGTTTGTGTTCCATACGTAGGCTGGGAATTCCTGTTCTTTGGATATGCTAATCTTGGTCTTTCCGGCTTTCGTCGTGAAAGAAGTAAGTTCTTCGAAGTAGTAGGCGGAGAGCCAACTCCAGATTCCGTCGCCTGGTTTGAGCCTTTCCAAGGCGACGCTATCCTCTAGGGAGTCGTAGAGCCGGGAGCATAGGTCGTAGCGAGTGGGGAAGGGGCCTTCGGGTAGGCTCACCTTCTTGTCCGCCATTTCCGTAAGGGCAGGTGAAGACGCCAGCGCCTTTACGCCTGCGATGTGTTCGGCGTTCAGGTGCTCAACGTCTCGTAGTCGAGCAAGCGCCTCTATGAAGGCGTTTTGGCCATTAGTGGTGAAGCTATGAAGGGGCATTATTGTTTGTCAGGGGTCCATTTGCCGGGAAGCTTGAGCGACCTGGCGAAGTTATCGACGGATTCGTTGATCCAGTTGTTTTGCATGGTTGCTGTGTCGGCGCCGCCGGTCGGTGCCTGCTCTAGGTTCCAGCGCTTGTGCTTGCAGAGCTGCAGCCACTTCAGGGCATTCGCATGCCCCTTCGCGTTTTTCTCAACGTGCAGGCCTTCGGTGAAGATGATGTTCAGAACTGAGCGCAGGACCGCCGGCTTGATGATTGGCCAGAAAGACGCATCGCGTAGGAGCGTTGATTTGATGCTGCCATGTTCGCGGTTGTTGAGGTACATGATAGGCCTAGGGGAGTCTACGGGCCACTCCACTTTGTAGAGCTCGTGCTTGGGCACTTCGCACTCTCTGACGATGATGAGCGAACGTTTTCCCTTGTCTTTCCCGGACCCTGGAAGGTCGTGCGGTCTGGTGTCGGCCTGGATTTGTTTGGTCTCAGGATTGACGATACGTACCTGGATCTTGGGGTCATGCTCCTGGGAGAAATCGTCGAAAACGTATTCGCCGGTTTTATCCATGAGTTTCTCAAGCCTGCCCGCTTTGATGGTCTGCGCCTTATAGCGGTCTGCGCAGCGAATGAATACTTCACATCCTGCGTAATATTTTTCGTATCTCTTCTCGGACGATAGGCTAGGCTTAATCGACAGCTTGAGTTTCAGGGCGCCGTCATCGAAGAATGGAGAAATCGTGATGTGCTTGGAGACGTCCTTTCGTCCCGTGGCGATGAGTGTGCGGATCATGGTTGGTTAGGCTTTGGCTTTGCTCGCCTTGGGAAGTTTTACTTTGGCTTTGAGGTCCTTGTTGCGATCGAAGCCATCGATCGTGATTTCCATCTCGGGCTTGAGGACGAACTTCATGACGTTTTTGTCCCGTGAAAGGATGGTGGTTCCCCGGGCATCTACAGTCATGTTCCTAAGGTTGAAATCGAATGGTCTCCACTTAGCTCCGCGTGACGTCGAGACGAAGTAGAGCGTGAGAGCGCAGTCTTTACCGGCATGGGCATCCGCATGTTCGTTGGCCTTGATGGTCAGGTTCCCTCTGCTGTCTCGGCTTAGGTCCAGCATGGCGGGGTTGCCGTCGATGTCGACGTCCACGTCGTCTTCGATGTCTTCCTCTTCTTCATCTCCGATGTCGTCCGGGAAGTCGTCAGCCAGGATCGATTCGTCATCGATCTCAATGCCGCTTCCTAGGAGGCCCTGCATGGTGCTCAGGAGTGATTTGACGTAGCCGATGGCCTCCTGAGCGTTTTCGTAGATCTTAACCGCACGGCATTTTTTCTGCATCCATGTCGAGTGTGCGGGGCCCTCCGCTTTGCGGAGCAGCTCCGCGATCTCGCCTTCGTCCGCAAGCAGTAGTGCGATGCACGGGGTGCTGGGCATGAATCGGCTATTCTCATAAACTGAGATGCCTTGTCGGATATAGTAATCCATCCCTTTGCCATCAGTCTTCTGGAGGAACAGTTTAACAGATGAGCAACTTACCTCTCCGGTTTTTTTGAACTGCGTTTCAACTGCGACATCAACGGTGATCATTTCCCCTGCAAGGAAGCGGTCCTTTTGGGTTTTCAGTTCACCGGCTTCAAACTTCTGAGCGCCGAGGCTGTCCCCATAGTTGGCCAATCGATAGGTGTTAGGTTTGATGTCGCACGGCTTCTTGGCTGCCTTCTGGGCCTTCTTGGTGAAGGCGATCAGTTCGGCTATTTCTGGGTTAATTTCCTTGGCTAGGTCTTCGATATTACTGTCGTCGATCCTGTAAGGGTCGCCTTTTCCATCGGCGATTTCGATGTTCAGTCGTCCTTCGATGATCGGGTAGAAGTAGTGAAGTATGGCTGCATCTGACAGTGAACGGGGCGTGAATTCGTTGATGGGGAAGGGGATGACGATGGAAAGTCCTGGTTCGTCTTTCCTCGTGATGCCAGTAGCCTTGATGAAGTCTTTCATCACGGATCCGCTCTCGATAGGGTGTTCGATCTGCCTTTTTACCTCACCCCATAGCGCGTAGGCCTGATAGCGAACGGTAGCGTAGGTGTGCAGGCTAAGCATGGTCTGCCCCATCAGGTAAGGCCCGGCTTCCGCGTCTTTTGTTTTGCTGGTGTTGCGGATGGTCAGTCCGAAGAACGTCTGGAGCCTTGAGGCCATAGGGTTGACGATCTTCCCGATACCGAATGCGCCCCCTCGATTACCTCCTTTTCCCTTGTTCGTGCTCCCAACGTTGCGCCAGAAGGTCGCAAATCCGCCGTGTTCGGGGTTGGAGCTCGTGATGTCGCCGTTAAGTCCGTCAGTATGGAAGTCCTCGACGAGAAGAAAGGTGGCCGCCTTGAAGTCCGGATCTTCTGGTTCGATGTCGGACTCTTCGCAGGCCTGGCGGTAGTGGCTTAGTACCGATCCTTTACCGGCTGCCAGCAGCTCTTTGAGGAAGTCGATTTTGTCTTTAGGCAGTGAGGTGAGCGAGAATCTCACCAGCACAGGGCGTTTGCCTGACTGGGCGTCCAGGGCGTTCTGGATGTTTTCGCGGACAAGATTCTCGACCATGTTGGCGGAGTCTTCCCGGAAGAAGTTATCCGCAGCATTGGACTGCTGGACACCGCCTTTAGGGGTGGGGATGAAATTCCAACTGGGGGCCATAGGCGGCCTTTTAAAGCGTCCAGCCCTGAGGACTACAAACCTCTAATAAGATTTGTACAGTAAACGCCTTGCGGCCCGATCGTGACCGGGCATCTTGAGGGTCGCTTTATCTCTATGTGGCACTTCCTACAGCTGCGCGAAGAAGGGGTCGGTATGGACCCTATTCACGATAACTTCTTCGTCCAGGATAGCGCGAACCTGGCTGAAAGCCTTGTCCGCGAGACCCTTCAGAACTCCCTCGACGCCCAGATCGACGAAGGTACCCAGGTTCGGGTGCGCTTCGCCCTCAATGAGGTGCCGGAGGTGAAGCGTGCGATTTTTGAACGTTATCTCTCCGCCCTGACCCCTCATCTTGAGGCTGCAAAGCCTGCCCTGGCCAAGTTATGCGCTGCCGCCAAGCCGCAGTTCCTGGTGATCGAGGATTTCGGAACCAAAGGGCTGATGGGCGATACGGTGAGTAATCGCGATACGAAGAGCGGTTTTTCCAACTTCTGGCGTCATGTGGGCAAGACCGAGAAGAGTTCCGGTCGTGGTGGTGCCTTCGGTATCGGCAAGGTGGTGGTTCCCATGTCGTCTTCCGCATGCGCATTCTTCGGCGTCACGATCCGGCATGATGGTCCTGACTCCCGTATCCCTTTGCTGATGGGGCAATCCATGCTCCCGCAGCGAACCGTCCGCGGGGTTGAATTTGAGCCTTTCGTGTTGTTTGGCAAGCAGTCCGCCCCAGGCAAGGCTGTCCTGCCATTGCGGGAGAAAGAATGCGATGAGCTGAGCAAGCTGGCCGGCCTTAGCCGAGTCGATGAGCCCGGGACTTCGATCGCTATCCCGTATCCGTCCAGCAAGGTGGAATGGGGTGAGGTGTTCACGGCCGTAATGAAGCACTACTATCTGCCGATTCTTTCTCAGGACCTTGTCGTCGAATACGTGAAGGATTCCGGCGGAGCTCCGGTTGTGATCGATAAGAGAGGTCTCATCGAAAACGCGTCGAAGGTGAGCTCAGATTTCACTCACCAGGTCAAGTTCGTTCAAGAGGCTATCACGAAACCCGACGCTGTCTTCGTGACCATTAATGGCAAAGATACGAACCAGGAGCTCACCGCAGCCAGATTCACCGAAGATGAGCTCAAGGCTTTGCGAAAGCGCTATGCGGATAATGATCTGCTCTGCTTCAAGCTCCAGGTCTACGTCCGACCGAAGGCCGGCGAACCCGCTTTCTTCCCCCTGAAGCTGTTCATTCGTAAGGCTCCCGATGGCGTGGAAGGCGCCGATCTCTATGTCCGAGGAGGCATCTCTGTCTATAGCAACGCTACCTACAAAGGCCAGCGCGCCTCATTCGCCTTAGAGCTGGTCCAGGAGAAGAACCATCTGGGCGAACTCCTTCGTCTTTCTGAAGGTCCTGCTCATAACCAGTGGGTTATCACTTCCCCCCGGGCGGCAGATGCATATCACGATTCGAATTCAGCGATCAGGCTCTGTCGCACCGCGCTCCTTAAGCTTCACGAGATTCTTTGCGTCGGAGAAGAAAAGGAGGACGTGTCGGCGTTGGCTTCTTTCTTCCCTGTCGGTATGCCTGAGCTCCCGAAGAAATCCGCGCCTTTCAAGATCACCTCCGATAATAAGGGGGACGTGTTCGTCCGCAATTCATCCGAACCAGGTTCGCCTTCGGTCGTCGGTATTCCGTTCACTGTAAAGATTAGATATGAAAAGGTGGGACGTGGCCGTGGGTATTCCCGTAGCGACTTCATCCTCGGCGAGGGTGCCGGCGAGATCAAGGTGCGTGCCAAGAACGCCGCCTTCACCTATGATGCGGCCGGTAACAGCGTCACTCTCACGCCGAGTGCCGAAGATTTCGAACTCAAGGTCGGGCCTTTTGACATTAATCGCAACCTGGACGTCCGCGCTAACTTCACTAAATAACGATGAAACGCACATTTAATTTCACCGGGAACCGTAAGCTGGACGGTTGTTTCATCGCCAGCTTTGATGATACCCAGACTCCCCTCGTCATCCGTGCCACGCTCGATCCGAAGCACAAGGATGCCCTCGAAGGGCTCAGTCCTGACTTCGAGGTCGCCTTGGCCGCAAGCGACGTGCTTCGTTTCGACTACAAAGTTGGGACGCTTGCGGACCTTATCAGGGGCAATGGTTTCGTGGTCGTGCTGAAAGATTTCACGCTCGAGGGCGTCAAGCCCCAGGTGGATCTTCGTATCGTCGACCTTAAGACCAAGAAGATCGAGGCTTCTGCCGAGGATCTTGTCCCCGACGTCTCCCAAGGGCCTGGACGTCGCTCATTCGTCAAGCTGGTCCTGTCTCGTTCCATCGGTAAGGAGATCTGGCGAGTCCGTTGGAATCCCAGCGAAAGCGTCCCGGTGCTCCAGTTGAACGCTACGATTCCTGATGTTGAGCGTAAGTTCACGGACGCCACACAACTCGGTATGGTGGTTATGCCTCAGGTGCTCCGCCAGGTGCTGCTGATCATGCTAATGTCGAAGTATGATGAAGGTTCGGGGGGCCTTGCCGATAGCGCAGAGACGATTCTCAAGTTCTGCCAGAAGCTCGAAAGAACCGATCCGCCTCCGCCCGAATCCCGGGAGTATTTCGAAGTGGCTTCCTGGGTCGATCAGGTCGTGACGAAGTTCGCGGAAAAAATCGATGCTGCTGGCCGTTTTCATTACCCGCCTGAACCCTCTAATCCTCAGTAACCATGTCTCTCTCCGTCAGGCAGATGACCCCCGAAGGGGTCGCTCAATTCCAGGAATGGCTCGCCAACGGCGCCGCGGGTCATGTGCCTCGCCATATCATCCATTCGGATGATTGCTCGAAGCTCATGTCTCCTGAGGTGACCATCGATACCGATAAGAAGTTCGCTAACCGGCTGCAGATGGCGATGTATCTGCAGGCTAAGCTCGAGTCCTTTAAGATCCCGGCGCCTGATTATGCGCATGGCGTCTGGACCTGGCTTTCGGCCGCATATTTCGAGACCCTAGCCCCTCGGGGCAAGGACGGCGAACGCGTTCATTTCTCTCAGGAGGCAGATTTTCCTGCTTATATCTGGAAGCCTAACGCATCCGGTTTCGGAAGAAAGTTCTACCGTCATCGTGTCGGCTTTGCCGTAAAGATCCTCGAGGTGCTAGGCCGCGATGACGCCGCCCCTTTGTTGGATTCTGAGCCCGGCGTCCTGTCCTCCTACTGCGAAGAGAATTACGCCCGCGTGGGTGGGGGTATCGAGTTCACCCTTTCCATCAAACTAGCAAATTCGCTCTTCTGGAACGGACGTAATCTCAAGGCAGGCTGGAAGAAGAACGTCCCTGGAGGCCTGATCCATATGCACCGTTGGATCTCCCAGCTTTCCGTGAACTATGACGTCACCAAAATGACTCTCTCCGAACTCCGGGCAAAGCTGCCCCCCGAGTTGGCTAGATAAGATGTCTCTGTCGGCTGACTTTTGCGTATCATCTAACGGGGTTCGTCTATTGGAGTTCTCCCGTGACGGGAAGGCCTGGTATGAAGATGCTGGCCTTCCTAGGGAGGATTTCAAAATAGGCGCACAGGTTGCCTATTTCCTCTGCGCCAACATGGAACGCGTGCGCGAGTTCGCCGAATCCGAAGGCCTCCGTCCTGAGCCCGGTTTCAGGGATGAGGTCAAGGTGGGCAAGGGATTCGTCCGTGAGGTTGTCTGGACTCGCTATGAAGACTTTGACGTCGGCGGTAAGATCGTGCGCCGGCCTTGCCTCAGGCTGGATTGGGTCGCTGGTAAGGGTAGGGCGGGGGCTTTTGACTTTGGTGTCGAGAAGGCCAAGGCGATTATCGCCATGAAGCGTAAGGTTGCCGAATTCGCTGCGACCTACGGCTGATTTGTAGGTTGTCCCCCTTGCGGAAGCCCTTGGGCTGGGCACACCGTCGGCCTCATGAAGCACAACGACTCTGATGGTTCGCCCACGACGGGTGAATCCGAACTGGCCGCCCGAAAGCTGGCCGCGCAGATCCTGGGCCGCCTGGGCGGCAAGGCCGGCCGTGGCGCGGCCAAGCGCCGCTCCTCCGAGCACTGCCGTGCGGCCGTTAATAAGCGCTGGGAGGCCTGCCGCGCCCGCAAGGCCGCCCAGTCCGGCTCCCAGCCTGCCTAGCCTCATCTCAAAAGCTCATAATGGAACAGCCCCGGGATCGCTCCCGGGGCTGCTTTGTATGAACCCAAACCACAACACACGCTGAACACAAAGGGGCAGGGCGCCTGGCCCTGTCGTCGACTGAGGGTATTATGCCCGGTCCGGGAGATCCCGCAAGGGGTGCGCGGTCAGAAGGGACATTCGGAGTATTCGTCGACGTAGCCGATCAGGAAACGGTTCCTGGGTAGGGCGGCGAAGTGCAGCCTGAGGGTGGTGTCGAACTTCAGGCTGCGGATATGCAGGCGGTGGGGCAGGCGAAGTTTCAGTCCCTGATGCAGGACGATGTGCGGATGCTTGTGGCGCCGTTTTGCCTGGAGGTATCGATGCCGATCCTTGTTCTCTCCTCGGTAGCCGTGGACCTTGGCGAAGCCGTTCATGAGCTTGAGGAAGACGAGTTCCTCCAGAATCTCGTCGTATTCGTCGAACCCGCAGTCGAGGGCGCTTTCGATGGCGGAGTCGGCGAAGATGATGCTCTGCTTCAGCTTGCTCATCCGGAGCGAGTCCAGGAAATGCCCCAGGTTGGGGAACAGCTCGTCCTCGCCTTCGTCCTTGGGGCCGACGAGCTTCAGCTCCGACCCGAAGTAGCCGTAGATCTTGGCGACCAGGCTGGCATCACCGAGGCGGAACTGGAGGTGCACGGTCTTTCCCTCGGCCGCGGCATGATGCCGGATGAGGATGTCGCCATGCTGATCGAGGCCTCCGATGCGAAGCCCCTCGGCGTACTTGCCCATGAGGAACGAGTTGTTGAAGGCGGGCTCCGTGATCACGAGCGTCTCCAGCATGTCGCGGAAGCGCTCCGCCGACAGCGAGGTTTCGCACTGGCGGATTTCCAGCTGGGCCGGCGACCCGATCTTTTTCTTCTGGGCCATGGTTCAGTCGGCGCAGGTGATTTCCTCGACCTTGCCGATGATGATGCGGCAGGAGTCCTTGTCCTCGGCGAACTGGACGCGGAGGATGAGGCCGGACTCGGGGTCAAAGATGTCGTGGCGATGCGGGATCTGGATGAGCTCCTGCTCGAAGTAGACCGACTGCTGGTTCTCATGCTTGCGCAGGGCGAGGCGGATGCGTTCGCGGTTCGCCTCGAATTCCTCGTCGCGCTCCTCGAGCTGGCGACGGATATCCGAGAGGAAGAACAGCTCGTCCATGAGGAGGTCGTGGGCGTTCCAGCGGGTGCACTCCATGCCGGACTTGATCGCCGTGCCGGTCATCTCGATGAAGTCGGCGAAGGGTTCGTCGCGGAATTCTCGGAGGAACTTGGCCAGGCTGCCCGCATGGCAGGGCGGGAGGGCCTTGTGCTTGCGGGTGAGCCAGGTCTTCGAGCGCAGCGCGACCTTATCGCCGATCCGGCCGAGGAGGTGGTTGGCCGCCTCGGTGTCCTTTTCGGCGAAGTCGAAGCAGACGTGGTTGATGCCGTCCTGGGGGACGACGGTGAGCACGAAGTCGGCGTGGGCCTGGGTCGGGCTGACGATGCGGATCGCCATGCTTTCCTCCGAGGGGATGAAGGAGTCCTGGAACTTCTTGTCGAAGGCGAGGACGTCCTCCAGCTTGGCGCGGAGTTCGGTGGCGGTCAGGGTGGTGGCGTAGTCCTGGACGCGGGCGTTCGGGACGGGGTTGATGCTGTCGGATGCGTTGATCATAAGTGTGTTTTAGGTGGTTTTTAGGTATGATTGGCCGTCGCCAGGAAGGGTTTCGGCGCGAGCCGTCCCTATCCTCCGGTTCATGGAGGATTCCTGGGCGTGCCTCCGGCGCCTACCCGCGTCGGCAAGACGGGGTAGGGCGGGGCTGGCCGGTTGGTTTAGCTGTTCTTGTTGCGGCTCATCACGGCCAGCAAGCTGTAGCAGTCCTTGGACTTGCCCATCTTGTTGGGGTCGCTGTTAGCCATGCTCTGGTAGACGGCCTTGGCGGCCTCGATCAGATCTTTGTCGGCCTTCTCGGGCACCGTCATGACCCACTTGCCCTTGCTGTCTTTCTTGATGAAGCAGGCGTGGGCGGCGATGATCGGGAAGAGGATGCCGTCCGGGACTTCGACGATCTCGCCGGACTTGTTGCGCTCGATGGCGTGCAGGCGGGAACCGCTGAAGCCCTGGTGCTTCTGCCACTTCGTGTAGAGGCCCCAGGCAGGGGTCGCGATATCGAGGCAGAACTGGTAGAGTTCCTTGGACTGCGGGTCCGTGTCCTTCGCGGCCTGGGCGGACGAGAAGTTGAGGAGGCAGGCGCTCTTCTGGCTGTAGCAGTAAGCCTTGTTGGTGCTGTCCTTACTGGTGCGGCCGGGGACCTTGATCTCGTCGGGCACGAGGGCCATGATGACCTGGATCAGCTTCTCGGTCGGCAGGTAGATGCCGGACTTGATATTCTGATCCTCGGAGACCTGCAGGGTGAGGCCCGTGGGCTTGATCGCCTCGGCGAGTTCGTCGAGCTGTCCTTTGCCACCGACGATCGAGATCGCCTTGACGCTGTTCTGCGAATTGCGGGCGATGGAGATGTCGGCGATCAGGGTCTTGTCCTTGGTGACGATGAGCTGGAAGTGGACGCTCGGGAGCGGCGGCACTTCCTGGTCCGGGTCGGCGGCGAGACGGGCGGCGCGTTCCTTGAGGAAGTCCTTGATGACGCCCTGGGTCTGGCCGCCATTGATCAGGGAAGGATTGACGAGGACCAGCTGGCGGGAGACTTCGTCCCAGGTGCTGTCTTCGGCCACGATGGTGAGGCCGCCGTTGAGCACATGGAAGTCGGCGGGATTGTTCACGAGGGAGTCCTTGATGGCACGGTGGACCTTGGTCTCGTTGCCGGTCGCCGCGATGTAGCCGCGGACGTTCTCGCTCGTGTTGATGTCGACGACCTGGTCGACGGTGGCCACCCCGGCGTAGACGGAACGCGTGGCGTTCTTATCCTCGACGATGGTGAGGTTGCGGGTGAGCAGCACTTTCATGCTGTTGGTGCCGGTGTTGAGAGCCTCGGCGGGGCTGTGGTTTTTAGCCATATTTGGTATTTTGGTGTGTCTTGCGCTTGGGGCGATGTAACCACGTTGTGCGGCCACCACCTGACGTTTCGACTTAGAGAGGTTGATGGATTCTGCTGTATAAGTCAACAACTATCTCGCTTGACCGTGGGGCCGTTATCCTGCTCACGCGGTCCGGACCATTGATTTCATTGAATAAAACTGCGTAATGGAAATCTTCGCTCCGGCCAGGTGCTGGTACTCCAAACGGGGGCTGAAGCGGATTTATGAGGGTTGTCTGCGGCTGTCTGAAGGGTAGTCTGAAGGCTGTGTCCCCGATGGTAACCCCTTTGTCATCCCGTCAATTTGGTCGGATTACCCCGTTTTTTGGCATGAAAGGGGGTAATTTCACATGCTGAAGTTCGTCTTATCGCTGGGGCTGGTAGTATGCCTGTTCATCGGGGCGCTTTACCTCATCGGGTATACCTTGGCGTTCATCTTCATTTGCTTGGCCAAGCTGTTCGATTGGCTGAACCAGGCTTACTCATGGGCCAAGGCCCGATGGAATGAGCACTCAGCCGATTCCGTAACACCGGAGGATGCGCCCCCGGCCGCAAGTTCGCCTCAGCAGGCGCCTTCCCCCGTTGTTACGCCTGAACCAGACGCTGAACGCTCGCCAGAGGTCACAGCCGATGAGGTGATCGTGGTCGCTGTTGAGGCTGAGCCCGTGCCTCCCCTTGTGACTCCTGCGCAGGTGACCCTGCAGCCTGCCAAGGATGAGCCCGAGGCCAAAGTTCCGTCTGTCGAGGCAGTGGCTGATGTTCCTAGCGAGCCTGCCAAGCCGATCCTGCCTGAGGAGACGCAAGCTGAGCCTCTGCCGGAGAAGAAGGCAGAGCCCGTTCCTGAGCCGCCCACTGTTCAGGCGCCTCCTCAGGTCGCAAATGTCGAGCCCACGCCATCTATCCCACCGCCGCAACGTCCGCAGGTCGAACCTCTACGCGTACCGCATTCGTCATTCACACCGCCGGTGGTGCGTAAGCCGCTCACTCCGCCCGCTTCATCCCAACCTCGTCCCCCGTCACCTTCGACTCCTGCCCGGTTGCCTGATTTCGTCGGGATGGGCCGCAGGCAGTTTCGAGTACGATTGGAAGATGATCCTTCGGGACGGCCGGGTAAGGTGATCGTCTGCCAGATGCTCGGCGTCTTTAGTGACGGTTTCAAAGGGCCTGCCCGGATCACGGTTACCGCCCAGGAGCTCAGGGACTCGAAGCACTATCCTCTTATCCGACTTGGCAATCCCGATTTCGACCCGGCAAATCCGGACGTTGTGCACGACTTGGAAGATGGGGTGCGGTTCGGCTTTCGAGACTGGACCACGGTTGGACGTATCAACCTCAACGGTTTCCAGGGCTACGGCACGGGTGACTCCGAGATTGAGGTAACTTTTCGAGGGTTTGAACTTCGGGATGTCGGTGAGTTCGGCGATAAGCTTTTCGAGGAAACGCAGGCTGTAAGGGGCAATCTGGTCACTGAAGGTTACTTTGTGCGCAAGCAGCGCAGGGTGGAGCACCTGAAGTCGGTCGTCATCGCCTTGCGTCTGTTCCTGCATCTCGATGGCGGGGCAAGGAACGTCACCAACGCGTTGAACCGACATTTTGTTTCCGTTTGCGGAAGATTCAATAATCGTTGGATCGGGAAGGATATTCCATTGCTGCAACTCATGCAGTCGGAGTTCTCGCGACATCTACCGTCAAACAAGACGCCCGTGGATGTCGTGGTAGCGGCGGGATTGCCTGATGCGCCGAAGGATCTACGTAACTGGTTGCTCCGGGAGGTCGACGATATGTTGGCCTACAAACCTGCCGGCGGGGAGGCCGAGCTTCAGGCGGCCGCCCTCAGTAATCTGCTGGGCGGCCCCTGATCGGCTGTTTATTCCAAGTTGAGGGATTCGATGACGCTGTAGTTGTCGTCGGAGGATTCCTGCATGGTGGCGAAGTCCGGGAAGAAGGTCGCCTTCATGAGGTCCTCCAGGCGAATCAGGCGCTGGCCGACG
>JACCDP010336073.1_pt1 | contig 19413 bp, 23 predicted proteins | sample 7445841 | NCBI WGS metagenome assembly JACCDP01 (sample SAMN15323441, study PRJNA562643) | freshwater metagenome | isolation source: river surface water | place: USA:Blue River Watershed | collected 2017-08-17
GCGGGCGCAACGAGTTTTACAGTCGACGCCGTGCCGGCTGCATCAATTTCAACAACACCGCCAGCGGTGGAACCAAGACGAATAGCCATGTCGATATTCCCTTAAATGACGGTCCAGTTGGAATTGGGTGGGATGGTCACGTTGACGCCGGCGTTCACTGTCACCGGGCCGAACGACCCAGCGTTCTTGCCAGCGGCAATCGCATAGTCAGTCGTGACGAATTGGTCGTTTTCGTAGAAAATCTTGTCTGTGCCGCCGCCGACAGGCATCGTCACTGGCGTCTCGCCGATCATGCCCCACTGTGACGGATCAAACGGCCCCTGGGCGGTGTTATCGCCCGCAATCCAAATACTGCCGCCTTCGACGACGAGATCGCCGGGATTGTAGGTCGTGTTCTCCGAATAGAATCGGATCGCCAAAAGATCCTGCGGATCGCCGGCGGTGTTCATCACACCAAGTTGCAAATCCGCGAAATTCACATACAGGACGCCCGGCGCCTGTGACCCCGATGCGGGACGGGCTTTGGTGACGCTGCTTCTTAGCGTCTGCATTTTTGTCATCAATTTAGGCGCTCCTATCTAGGGCAGCGGGGTATTCCCAAGTCCATTTGCCATTCGGTAGAGTTTTTCGCTTTCGGCCCGTCGCGGTCGCAGCGAGTTTTGACCGCATATTTTCATTTTTTGGGCGGCCTAAACTTTTAGAGCTGATCTTTGACGCGCGGGCCGCCCTCTCTTCTGGCGTCGCGTGTGTCCAAGCATTATGCCGAGGATGGCGATTCTTCATGTGCATATCGAGCGCGTTTAACGCGAGATCACCAAGGAACATATGCTCATGGTTGCAACAGCGCGGGTTATCGCAATGGTGGCAAACAAACGAACCGTCTGTAATAGGACCGTTCACCTCTTCCCACGCCAACACATGGGCGCCACGAATTTTACCCCCACGCGAAACTCCGCCGTAGCCTGATGAATTTACCGGGCCTGTCCAGTTGATACAGCCCGTCGCGAGGTCTTGCTCGCATCTATCCCAAAGCTGCTCATCTAAACTCTTCATGTAAGGCATCTGCCTAAACTCCAACGCTCATCTGGCATGGGAAATAAGGGGCGCATGGCCCCTTATTATATATCGATTACGCGAAGGTGCCGCCGTCGATCGGGCCGCGCAGCGCGACGTCCAGCTGATCGATTGCAACCTGCACGTTCGTGCCGACCGCATAGACGTTCGCGCCCGGCGTGTAGCCGACGTTCGCGGCGACAACGGTCTGCAGGCCGTAGTTCAACGTGACCAGCTTCGTGCCGTCAGAAGCGACCCAGTCCTGCTTGAAAGCCGGCTTGGTGTTGCCCGTGCCGACGTTCGAACCTTCGGTCGTGACAATCCAGACATAGTTTTTGGTCAGGGTCGGATCGACAGCCGAGATGTTCGCCGGGACGTTCGGAACGCCAGAGGCGGCGGTGATCGCGCCGGTCGAAGCGTCCAAGGTGCCGGCGAAGATCATCACGCCCGTAAGAGCGGCAATCTCAACCTTCAACTCGTTGATGGCCGGCACAACCGTCTTGGCGGTCGTCGTCAGCGTGGACAGGCCGGCGCCGAGAACGTCGGTCTTCAGGACGGCGGTATCAACAAAGGCGTCGGCAGTGCCGGCCTCAACGTCAGCCGTGACGGCCTTGTTGACGGCGAGAACGCCGGCGCTGTCCTTGATCGTGATGCCGTCAGCGATGCCGGCGACATTGACCGAGAGGACGCCAGCGTTGTCGACGATGGTCGTGCCGTCAGCCGAAAGCGAAGCAGCCGGAGCCGCCCACGTCAGATTGCCAGCGCCGTCCGTCGTAAGAACCTCATTGGCGATACCACCAGTGACGAACAGGTCGGTGACGCCAATCGCGATCTTCGCGCCGGCGGCCCAAGTCTTCGTGCCGCTCTTGATCGTCTGGTTGCCGTCAACCTCGATCTGGCGAGCCGGGCCAACGAGAACGTGGTTCGCAGCGCCGTCGCCGATGACGAGGGCATTCGGGCCATTACCCGTAAAACCGCCTTTGGCCCAGGCTAACTCACCGGCGAGGAGCGTCGGTTCGGCAACGGGCGTATTGCCGATATTGCGTTTAATCTGAATCACGGTCGACATGCTTTTTCTCCTTAGAACTCTCCGGCGGAAACGACACCGCCCCACTGCACAACGCCCGCCGGATCAACGGTCAATGCGTCATTCGTTCCGAGAGGCGGCTCGGGGAGACCACCACCCAAACTCCCAAGCGCCACCATGACGAAGCCGCCGGTTCCGTCCGTCACAATCGTCATATTCGCTTGTTTGCTATTTTCCGCGCGAAGCTGCGTGATGCTGTCGAGCGAGAGAACTTCGTCTCCGCGCAGCATCACATCATAGGCGCGCTCCAAAGCCCTGCTCATTATGCGGCTCCTTTAAGTGTTGCGATCTCCGCTTTCAGCGCGTCGATCTGCGACTGCATGTCAGCGACGACAACCTTCGGCGCGTAAGCGCCATCGGCGTAAACCTTGCTGATTGCTTCCTGTCCGACAGGCACGGTCGTCGGGAGTTCGAGCATCCCGTTGACGGCGATCTTCGTCGCGGCAGAACCGCGAGACAGCGTCGCGCCGGCGCTACCGAACTGCACGCCGACGCCCGTCGCGGGCGTTATCATCGGCACGCCGTAGGTGACGTTCGCAGAGGCGAATGTGACGAGGTTCGTCGTGTTGCTGCGGATGGCGACGCCGCCAGAACCACCGAAGACGTTGTAGCCGGTCGTCCCATACTGGAAGCCTGCAACACTCGTCGGCATTATGATGGTGCCGGTCATCGTGCCGCCCGCGAGCGGCAGCATCTTGTCGGCGTAGGTCTTGTTCACAAGGTCATTGGCGTTCGCGGGGACATATGCGCACTGCGGCATGACGCCGGCCAAGAACTGCACAAGGCCCGTCTGCGGGTCGGCGACCCACGCCTGCTTGCCGCTCGGCACAATGCAGCGAAGCAGCACCGTGTCCATGTAGAGGTAGGCGTCGGTGCCGTTGTAGCCGCCAGAGTAGGAAGACGGCGAGAAGCGCAGCGGGCCGCTCATCACGTCGCCGGTCTTATTCACATACTGGCCCGCAGCGTTCGCCGTCACGACGCCATTGGCGTCAATCGTCAGGCCGTTGCCGATTTTGATGCCGCCGAGCGTAACGGCGCTCGCAATCGGCAGCGTGTAGGTCGTGCCGCCGCTGGCCGTCGCAGACAGGACGCCGTTCGCGTCAATCGAAAGGTTCGCGCCAACCTTCACGCCGCCGAGAACCGTGGCCGATGCAGTCGGCAAAGTGTAATCCGCAGGCAGCGCGCCGTAGAGGACGGCGCCGTCAACGTCGATACCCGCAATTGCGAAGCCCGGTTTCGGAGCCGCGTAATAGACGCCGCCGAGCGCAGAAGCCGTGGGCGGCGGCAGGACGTAGGGCGTCGAGGCCGCAGGCAAATCGCCAAACGTCAGGGCGCCAAACGCATCGACGCCGCTCACATACTGATTTGCGTTCGGCCCGGCAGACTTAACGCCGCCCAGCGTCGTCGCAGTCGGATAGGGCACGGCGATTTTCTTGAAGATCGGCGCGCCGCTCGTGTCGACGCCATACATCGTGTCGCCGACTGCAGCCTCACCAGAGAACACACCACCCAGACGCGTCGGGGTGGGCGTCGGCAACAGCGCCGTGGAAAGTTTGTTATCGACATACTGCTTCGTCGCGGCATGCAGATTGTTCACCGGATCGGCGGGAAGCTGGATCGGCTTATAGGCGTCGATCTGGTTGACGCCATACGCCAGCAAATTCGTCGTATTCAGACGAACCGTCAGGCCGGCGGCGGAGCCGATGATGTTGAAACCGGACGCCGTATTGATGGCGTTGATGCCGTTCGGGACATTGATCGTCCCCGTCATCGTCCCACCGGCAAGAGGCAGATACGCCGCGGCGTTAAAGAGAAGGGCGGCGGCGCCAGCCGCGTCGCCAATCCAGATTTTCTTATCTGGAATGTTGACGGCTAACTCGCCAGTCTTCAGAGCCGTCGGGGCCTTGCCAGCAACCGTGCTGCGCTTGATAAGAATCTCGACCATTATCCGAAGACCCCGCAGTCGTGGCTGTGATCGACAGGCGCCGTGCCGCCGCCGTCGCCAACCGAAATAACGTCAACCGTCACGCTCGATCCGAGCGCCACGCCACGCGTAAGTTGAATCTGATTGTCACTGAGAACCGTGAAGCCGCTCGGCTCGATCAAGACGCCGTTGACGTGCACCGACACGATGTTCGCCGTGTCGGAGCAGCCCGACAATTCGGCGCCATACTTGTCCATGCCGCCGAAAACCGTTTGGCTTGTCGTCGTCGCCGCATAAATGCAACGCAGCAAAGACGAGAAGCCGACAGGAACATTCGTTCCTCCGCCAGAACCAAGAGGAAGCCCAGCAATGCCCCACTTGCGCGCGTCCGCTAAAGGCGCCTCGCAAAACGTGATGTCCGACCCAGAAATCGTGAAATCAACGCCCGGATCAAGCATCACGCCGTCGATGCTGACCAGCACATTCGCCGCAGACGCCGGCTCGTAGAGAACATTCCCGACATAGATCGGAAACGTCGTCTTCGACCCATCAAACAGCCAAATATTCGTGTCGATCTTCGACGCGATCACATTCGCGTCGGGCGCCCCAAACCACTCGACCGTGACAATCGAGCCGGCAGTCACGCCGCGCGACAGCTTCACAGTCGCGTCGTCCACCACAACCCAATTCAAACGCTCCGTCAGGCGAACGCCATTGACGAACACATTCGCGTTGCCCGAAAGCAGGTGGTCGGGCGTGTTCCCGAAAATATCGACGCCGCCGAACACCGCCTGCCCGGCGGTCGCCGTGTAATGAAACTCCGTCAGATCCGCAGGCGTCGGGATCGTCGCGACAAGCGGATTCCAACTGTCGCCGTCCCAGACATACATCAACTGTTCGGTCGTGTCGTAGTCGAGGACGCCAGGCGTCAGGGCGTCGCCGTTCGGGCACTCGGTCGGCGGAAATTGAAACGCGCCGATGTAATATTTGAAAATTCCCTCGACGGCCTCATTGCCAAGTTCGCCGGCCCTGTGAGCCCACCATCTCGCCGACCAATGATCGCCATTTACATTCTCTTGCTCAATCAAATCTTGCGGGATGACATTGTTGCCATCCATAAATTCCGCCCATGCGCGCGAACAATCCGCCCAAGCCTCCGCGGCGCCGCCGTCGCCGGGGCCGCCGCTCGCGCGCGACCCCTGCAGCTTCAAATCAATCGCGCGACGCTCCTCCGCCGCCGCACTCGCCGCCGCCTGCGCGTCAGCGCGGATGGCCTGCAGTTCCTTGATCGTATTCGTCTGGCGCTGGCGCAAAACCGCCGCAGCCTCGCGCGCCACCGTCGCCGCGCTCTTCGCCTCGATCCCGTATGCCTTCACCTCCTCCGCAGCCCGCGTGGCCGTGGACGCCGCACCGGAGAGGGTCGTCAAGTCCTGCTTGATCCGGGCGCGAAGCTGCTCAGTGAGCGTGTTCACCAGCCTGGGATCAAGCGTCGAATTTGTGATCAGGTCGTTTCGGAGTTTTCCGTCAGGGCGCCGGACATCGTCAATCTGGCGCGATAGCGTTTCGACCGCCTTCCGAATCTCATCCAGTTCCGCATCCAGTCGGTCGCCGGGTATCGGCTCCCGCGGATGGTTGGTCGTCCACGACGTGAACGAGAAGAGTTTCGTCAGCGATAGGGCCAAGTTGGCTACGCCTATGTCCGGGTTGCACTCCCAAGAAAGACCACCTCCGTTTTTCGTCGCGCCTGTCAACCTGCACGAGCGATAAAAACAACTCTGGCCGGTCAAATGGTGATCAAAACATCCAGATTGAAAAATTTTCTCAGCATGGCCGAGGGCGAGTCGGAGCGCGCGGCCGGCCCCGGCTAGGGGGTCAATGGTTAAGCCGACGCTTGTTATGGTCAAGTTCAAGCGGCCCCTCCTCTATGCAAGGAGCGACCGATAGCCATTTTTCCCAATGAAAACAGGGGGTAGGGGGTGGACTCGATGTCCTATTTGCCAGACAGACGCGCGATCTCGCGGTCGAGTTCCTCGGCGGTCATCTCGGACAGATCCTTGCGCCTGGCCTCATCAGCGCCGCCGGATCGCAGGTGGCCAGTGGCCTCAAGCAGCGTCCGGGCGGCCTGCGCACGCGCCGCAGCGGGCGCCGCAGCGTCCTCGCACACCGCGCGCAGCGTCCGGATTGAGAGGTCTAAGTTATTGAGTTCGCTGGTCATTATCTGTTAAGTTCACGCTGGGCCAGCGCACGCAGCTTTCTGCCGCGGGCGGACAAACTGCGACAGTGATGCTGACCTTTCTCGCTCTGTGCCAATTTGGGACTCAATTCGTCCAGCGCGTAGGCGCAGGCGATGTCGTATTGCCGAGACCTTTTGCGATCAATCTGGCTGTGTTTCGCGATGTGCGGCCCCTGCTTGGCTATCGTCTCCTCAAGGCGCCACATGCCGCCGTGCACCTTGCACCGCGTGGTGCCCTTGACCGCATTGCACCGACAGCGCTCGCCTGTGCTGCGCGCAACGGACTCGCACTGCGTGCGCCCGTCGCCCTCCGTGAAGCATCCGAAGGGCGTCCGAACCTTGCGCAGCAACTCCGGGTTCGGGTTGCCGGGATGAATATACGCCGGGGTTCGATAGTCGGGCCTCCGTGGCATTTCACTAATTTCCTCTGTGAAATAGGGTCACAAAAAAGGGCGGCGCGAGCCGCCCCGTTTCGCCCTCAGTAATTCTGGCACACCTCGCCAAAGCCCTGCGCCTCGCTGCACAGCGTCGTCGTGCCGCGCTGCGTCGTGTCCGTGGCCACGTAGCCGCCGCCACTGGCCGGCTGCGTCGGATTGACGACCGTGCCGAGCGCCATGAGCCGCTGCTCGGCCGTCAGCCCCTGCGCCGCATACGCGTCGAGGAGCGGGTCGGCTGCGGCCGGGAAACCGGCCGAGAGCACCAAAGCCATTGAAAGCATGATCTTTTTCATTTGGATCTCCAGCATTTTGGTCATTTACGGGATGAGCGTCGGCTCGCCGAGCGCCTCGGAATAATCAATCAACGCGCCGATCCGTTTCTGGAATTTCGCGCGCTTCTCCTCGTCACGAAGCTGAACCAACTGCTTGATCGCGCCGCCGTCATAGCCGAGGCCCTTGGCCGCCTCCATGATCGCCTTCACGTCCGCGTTCAACTCCGTGATCTCCTCCATCTTGCCCGCAATGCGTTCCGCAATCGCCGCCAGTTCACCCGCCTGCGAGTTGTGGCCTTTGCGCGCTTCCACCGTGTCCGTCATCCGTTGCACTCCTTCGTCGCCTTGTCGCGACGTCGAGACGTTAATCCCGACTCACGCCGTCCGTCAAGCCAAAGCGCCGCGCAATCCCCCACACGCGCCGCCACACCACCAAACCCCCACAAACGCCGGTCACACCAATCTGAAACAAATTGTCCCCACTGCCGCTCCGGATGGCCATCGTAGTCTTGGTGGTAACCCGCAGTGTAACGGAGGCGTTAACCCCCGTAATAAACAGGGGACGTGTGTCCCCTATTTATAGGGGGTAACCAAGCTACGTGGCCATCCTACGTCATCCTACGCCTATCCTACGCATCAAACTACGCATCAAACTACGCATCAAACTACGTGACAATTTGTCAAACTACGGGTCAAACTACGTGACAATTTGTCAAACTACGTCAGAACACGGCGGCGTCCTCCTCTGCAGGGACAATTTGAACCACCTGCGCCGAGTAGTTCCCGATGCGCACAGTTCCTATTGAAAGCCGCCCGGCACCGAGGAGCAGGTTCAGGCGCTCGCGCGCATTCTTCTGGCGCAGTCCCCACACGGCCGCGATGTCCGTCCCTGGGATATTCTCGGAGCGCCCCGTCGTCTTCACTGCGCCGTGTTCTTCGATTGCGTCGGCGACTTGCTGCACCCACTCGTCGTGGCGCGTCGTGTCGCCGGCCACAGCCGTTGGGGCGTGAGGCACAAGGACGCCCACGTCTTTCATTGTGAGTTCGCCCGTGTCGGCGCGCGGGTCGAGCGCGTGAACCGGCATCGTCTCCCACCTGAACCATTTGAGGCCGCGCGTGGGCGCGTCGTAGTTGCCCTTGACGCGCCCGATCTTGACGAAGGCCTCCGCCTGCTCGTCGTTCCAGCCATACGCGATGCGGTCTTGATCGTTCGGGCCGGACATTGCGAGGCCGGAGCGAATGGCGCCGGTGACGGACGACGCGCCGCGCGCGTGATACATGTCCGGGTTTTCGGACACGGCGCCGGCCTTCGACGTGTGGTGGACGATCACCATCGACGCGAACGCCGCGGACGAGAGGTCACGAAGGAAATTCATCACCTCCTGCATTTCATCATTTGAGTTTTCTGAAATTCCGTTGATGGCCGACGCGAGCGTGTCGATTGAGACGAGCGCAATCTCTGTCTTGTCGGCGATCTGGACGAGGTGCTTCAATAGGGACTTGCACGACGGCTTGAGCGTCCCGTCGGCCGTGCGGCGCATGAGGGTGATATTCGAGTCGGCGACGATGTGGATTTTGTGTTTCTGGTCTTTGGGGTCGAGTTCAAAAAGCCTCTCGGCCGCCTGCAGTCGCGACTTGACCTCTTCGTGGCTGTCCTCGTTCGAGACGAGGACGACGTCGCCGGTGAAATCCATTTCCATGTTTTCCGGGAAGCCGATGAGGTCGGGGCGCCGATACGTGATGGCCAGCGAGACATTGATCATGTAGGCCGACTTGCCCGCGGAGGGCTTCGCCTGGATCATCGTGGCGATGTCGCGCTGAAAGCCATTGATGATGCGCGCGCGGATCAGTGATGGCGCATTGCGCGCCGCGTCGTCATAGACGCGCGCATCGAATTTCGCCTTCTTCTGGTATTGGCGCGCATACGCCGGCAAACGAGCGCGGAGTTCATCGAGGAGATTGCCCTCGACCACTGCGTCTGCCGGCCCCGTAAAAGAATCGACTTTCTCCTGTTCGTCGTCGTCGAGCGGAGGGAACATCATTTCGTGAACGACGTGGCGCGTCTCCTCCATTTCGGTGAACAGCGGCAGGACGTGCGAGCGCCAGCGGCGGTCGTGGCAGTGCGCGTGGTGGCACTTAAAATCCGGCTCGCCATCTCCGCCGGCGCAAGTGTATGCGGTGCCGGTCGCGCGGTCGCCGCCGACGTGTTCGTGTTCCCACGGGCAGCGCACGTCGACCCAGCCGTTCTCCTTCGGATCTGACTTGAGCCAGCCGAGTTCGGCGAAGGCCTCGTAGCCGAGGTCGTGCATCCAGTCGCTGGACGCCGCCGACGCGAGGCCGGGCATGTCAATGCGCGCGACGTTCTCCTCGGAGAGATCAAAGCCGAGCGCATTGGCGAGTTCATCAATCGAATAGCGGACGTCGGGCGCCCAGTGCGTCAGGCGCGTCACGAAACCTTCCTTGCCGGGCTTTGACGCGAGACCAAACGGCAGGCGCTTGTATGCGCCCCAGCCGGAATTGTCGGCGGCGCCGGCGAACTCCGTCTCCTTCATCAGCGGATAGAACGCGTTCCACTTGCGCACGTCGTAGACGGGCTCGGTGAGGACAAATCCATATTGGAAATTCCCCTCCGACGTCTCGATCACATATGTCGGCTCCGGCGCGAACTCGTCGACGAATGCCTTGTCAATCTTCGTCCCGACGTCGTCGAGGACGACGAGCCAGCCCGATTCGAAATTCCTGTTCGAGCGCGCCGTCGACCCGGGTTTTTGAAACGCGGCGGCGACATAGGCCGCCTTCTTCGGATTGAGGTGGCGCAGTTCCTTGTGCGCGAAACCCCCCGTCCACGAGCCGAAACCGGCCACCCACGCGCGCGCATATTTGTCGCCCACAAGTGCGCGGAGGAATTGCTCATTGCCTTGAACAACAGTGGCAGATGCTTTAGATTCTTCAGTCACGATAGATCGTCCTTTTATTAAAGTGGTCTCCAGCCTCCTAGAGAAGGCGCTATCGAGGGGCAGGGTTAAAAGCCGGTTTGGTCACTGGCTTCCTGCCCCGCCCCCCAAAATCTCAAATTCATTTTCCGTAACGCGACAGGACGTGCCCCTCGGCGCCGACAGGCAGTCCCTTTGCCCACGGCGGCGCCGTGCGCATCATCTCTCCGATCTGTTTGAATGCTGCGTCGGCGCGATCCGCGTCGACCTCGAAAATCAATTCGTCGTGAACTGAAAGAAGCAGTTCGCCGGCGCTTGCGCCAGTCACCGCGACGATCTGCGCGCAGATAATGTCGCGACTGAGGGCCTGGATGGCGTTCTCAATAAATTTAGGGCCGTAAGAACGAATGCGCTCCCACTTCTTCGTCACCTGTCCGACGCCGGCGTATGTGATCTCGTCGCCGCGTTCGCCGGGCGTGAGAGCAATGTCGCGATAGAAGAGCATGCGACCAGACGGCAGGCGCATCGTCATCAGCGGCGAGCCATTGCCGGCCTTACGAACAGTCACACTCAAGTGAACATTGATGCGCCGCGTGACGGGGCGTTCGCCGTCGAATGTTGAGATCGCCTCCTTGATCGCGCGGTCGGCGTCATACCAGAGCGAAACGATTTTACTGTTCGCCTTGCGCCAGCCGGTGACGATCTCTTGCGCGCGCTCCTCAGTGAACGCGAGGCCATAAGTCTTCGCCGTGTCGACGAACTTTCTGGCGCCCATGCCATATGAAAGACCGAGCGTCGCGACTTTACCCTCCTGTCGGCTGTTGAGGCCGATGCGGTGCTGCGCGTGCGTGTAGATGTCGCCGCCGTCGCGAAACACCTTCACTGCGTCGCTCTGCCCGGCGCACCACGCAATCGCGCGCGCCTCAATCTGCGCGAGGTCGTAGACGACGAAGCGCTTGCCCGGGCGAGGGATGAGCATGCCGCGCAGGCAGGACGCGACGACGTCAAGCGCCGGGCCATAGAACGTCTCGACGTATTCTGCACTGGCGCCGGCGACGACGTCGTCGATTGCCGCCTCCGGATTCTTGATCGACGGGCGAGGAAAATTTTGCGGCTGGATCAGCCGGCCGGAGAACCGGCCGGTGCGGCTGGCGCCGTAATACTGCAGCATACCGCGCGCGCAGTCGTCATCATCAATGACCGAGAGCATGGAGTTCAATTTCTTCACGCTCGACTTGGCGGCGAGGCGCCGCAACTCTAATGTGCGGCGCTTGTGATCCGGCAGGTCGTCGCGCTTCAGAGCGTCGGCCACGCTCTCGGCGGAGAGATCAGGCGGAGCGTATTCGCCGAGCCATTCTGCGAGTTTTTGTGTTTGTGTGCCGGGCGATGTAACCGCGCCATTTGTAATTTGAGCGCACTCGGCATTGATAGCGCGACCGGCTTCGGCTGCAAGGTCGATGAGGCTACGAACAGCGCGACGGTCGATGCGAATACCATGTGCGTTTGCCTTCCTGTCGAGAATTGAAATGACGACCTCGTCGTCGGGAAGGAGAGGGATCACGTCACTGATCGCCGACTCCGCGCGCACGTCCTGCTCGCAATAGAGGCGCAGGCGTTCGAGTTTTTCCGGATCTTCGTCGTGCCACCAGCGGAGCGGATCGACTGCGCGCGGCCGGGCCATGCGCATCATCAGCGCCTTCCCTTCCTTGTCCTTGACGATGTCGAGGCCGAGCGCGTCGCCGCACTGGTCGAGCGACGCCGGCAGGCCCGCATAAAGCGCGCGCTGCATCGTGCACTGCACCTGCGCCGGGTCGACCGGCACACCGAAATAATTCTCCAAGAACGCGATCTCGTAGGACGCATTCCACGCGCGAATAATTCCCCCGGCGCGGATGTGGTCTTCGATCTCCTTCGGCAGTTTCCTGCCGGGCAGCACAACGGATTTCACCGGGCCGGTTCCGAAGCGCCAAGCGATGACAGTGACAATGGTTGACGTCGCGCGCGAGTGACGCGAGGCGCCGTGTTTCTTGACGTCGACTATCGCCGACGTCTCGAAATCAATGCTCAGATATTGCACTCTCGTCTCCGCTCTATGCGTTGCCCGCGTCGTGGACGTGCAGTTCACGGATTTCGAATGTCTCGCCGTCGTCGAGGTGCGGCAGTTCCTTTTTGAATTTGACTATCGCGTCGTGGACGGCCTCCGCCAAACACGCCGGGCAGATTTGCCGGCGCGCGCACTCGCTCATCATCGTGCGGACGACTGCGGAGACGGCGCCGGTGAAATGGGCGGAGAGTTCCTCGTCCGTGTGAAATTCAATGTTGCTCATTGCGCGTCCTCCGCCGGGAAATCTTCGGCCGGATAGAAGCTGGCGAGGCTGATGCGTTCGGACAGGCGGTCGACGATGTGAATTTCTGCATCGACAAGAACGGTGTCGCGGATGGCGCTGAGTTCGAGCAGGCGCCGATAATCCAGGAGCGAACGAAAAAGGGTCGTCGCTTCCCTGTCGGTCAGAGGGAGGCAGCGGATGGGGTCGGGCATTGAAGGTCTCCAGCTTTTGGTCGTCGCGATCCGTGAATCGCACGAGCGATAATCGCGACGAACTCTTAAAATGACCTTAACGCGCGCCCGTAGTCAACGACGAAAATCGACGTGGAGGCCGAGGCCGATTCGCTGGACGGGGAGCACTCCCGTCGAGCGGGAGTGGTCATAAACGCCGGGAAACTGGGGATAAAGGATCATGCGATAAAAAAATTTCGCCCCGCAATCCCCCGGAAATACTGGGGAGAGCACTCCCGTAACGCGGGAGTGGTCGCGCGACGAACTTGCCAATCTGAAATTTCATCGCTAGGTCTCGGATCGCGATTGAACGAAATCGTGAAAAGTGGAGACCACAAAAATGAAAAGTGAAATTGTTAATGCGTCGATCACATCGATTGACTGCAATCCCTTCCGGAACACGTCGAAATACCCTTACGTCCCGGCCAAAATTGACGCGCTGAAGCGTTCCATCGAAGCCGTCGGCGTGTGGGAAGGCGTCATCGTCCGCAAGAAGGGCAATCGCTATCAGCTTGCGTTCGGCCATCACCGCGTCGAGGCGGCGCGGCAGATCGGGAAGACGAAAATCCCGGTCATTGTGCGTGACCTTGATGACGAGCAGATGCTGCAGTTCATGGGTCGCGAGAACGGCGAGGACTACAACGCCGACTTTCTTGTGATGCTTGAAACGTGGGACGCGGCGCAGAAATTCTCGGCCGGTAATCCGGCCGACGGCCACCACCCCCTTGATATTGCGCGCCTCCTCGGATGGACGGCTCCGACTGTCGACCGCGGCGTCCATCGCGAGAAGATGAACGACGTGGCCTCCGCCTGTAACGCCGCGTATCTGCTCATCTCCGCCGGCCACCTGACGAGTTCGGATCTGCGCGGCCTGACAGTTGACGCGGCGCGCCGGATTGTTGAGCGCGCTCACGCCAGCATTAAGCAGGTGGACGTCGTCTCAAAGGCGCAGCAACTGTCGCCCCGCGACACGAACCGCGCCAAGGGCCACGTCGCTGCGGCGGCGAAAGCTGTCGCCAGTCGCGCGCGCGAGGGCACTGTCGCCCTTAAAGACCTGCGCGCCGAGGTGGACATGGTCACGTTCCGCCGCGCTAACGCGTCAAAGACAAAGGCGTCGCCGCTCTTTGCCGTCTTCGCCGACGCGCTCATCAGCCAGATCAACAAAATGCTGATGAACGACAGCGCCGCCGAAAAGCTGGCGCAGATCGTCGACGCCATTCCGCACATCACGATGGCCGAAGACACGAAGGCGCTTCGCAAAATTGATTTCGCGCTCGCGGAACACGAGCATGAAACCGCCCAGTGGCGGAAGAAGCTGGCCCGCAAGGGCGGCAAGGTTGTTCCTTTTCTTCAGCTTGTTAAGGAGGGCTAATCCCCATGTGTTTTACCCGTGCAAAATTTGCCGCGTGCAAGGTTCATCAGGAGGTGGTCGGCGTAGCCGTCGAACACATGAACACCCGCGGCTCTTTCTCAAAGGACGAGGTTCTGGCCGAGACCGGCTTCACTGGCGTCGCTGATTCAATCCGCTGGGATTATGTCCGCGAAGCCATCGAACGCGAACTCGGCGTTCACACTGTCCCCGTCGTGTCGCGCTTCTTCTCGAAACGCCCCGGCTTCAGCAAGGAGTTGAGCCCGGAGAAATTCGTCGCGTCGGGTTATGGAAAGAAGACCGCTGGCTTTGCCGCCGTGCGTGACGAGACGGCGCCGCTTGCCGGTTCGTGGTTGTCTTCGGTGGCCGCGAAGGCCGAGGGCGCGGTCGCCGCCGCCGACATCATGGCCCGCAACTACGGCGCCGCCGGCGTCGCTATCCCCGGCGCTCCGGCGCAGGGAGTTCTCCCCGACCTCAATGGTGAGGCCGGAGAGACGCCGTCCACTCTCTAATGGAAACCGGGGGAGTGGCTGCAACCGCTCCCCCTCACAGCTTGAGGAATATAATGCCTAAATTTATCGTGCGTAAATCCCATGTGTCCGTGATCACGGAAGAATATATCGTCGAGGCCGATACGCCCGTCTCCGCCCTCGCCATCACCGAATCCATTGAGCCCACCGGCGTCGGGTTTGACGACGACCCGGACAGTCTGGAGGTCGAGGTTTCGATCATCCCGGAAGGGGACGACGAATAAAAAGAAAGGGGGCCGCTGGCCCCCTTTTTTATTACGCCGCCTCTGGCATTTCGCCTTCGGCGTGGATCAGTTCGAAATCGCCGGTGTCGTAGTCGAACTCGACCTCGTCCGGCCCGGTCATCAGATAGTCGCCGTTGACGACTTTCTTGGCGGCGGCCTCAAGGTCGTCCGCCTCGACGATGATGCAGCGCGTGTGAACGGCGCGGCAGGTGGACAGGAACTCAAAACGCTTCATCTCTAATACTCCTCTTCGCCAATGCGCCCTTTTCGAATCCTTTTACGGCTTCAAAAAAAGCAAGAAACATTGCTAGAGGGGATGATTTATGTTCGCTGCGTCGCGGAGGGTTGTCAAGTGTACCCCCTCCGCCTTCCCCAGCCGGGGGGCCGTCCTCCCCAGCCGAATTGAAAAACGTCAATAATCCGGGACATTCATCCCAAATTCATTTCCAGCGATGATTAACAGCCGTCAGCTTGGCGCGCGGGTCGAGGTGGCCATAGTGGCGCCGGACGATCTCGACGCTGTCGCACAGGACTTGCGCGACGTCTTCGAAACGGACGCCGGCCTGAACCGCCAGACTGGCGAACGTGCGGCGCAGGTCGTGCGGCGTGACCCAGCCGTATGGCGTCGCGGAGACGAACGATTTCCACGGGCGCTTGATGGAGCCGGGATGATCAAGGAAATACTCCGTTGTCTTCTCCCGCTTGGCCCGCTGCAATACGGGCAGGAGACGCGGATTGATCGGCACCGCCGTGCGGCGCTTATTGTGGAGCGGCTGGCCCGGCACACGGAAATCAATGTAGGGATTGGCGCCGTCAAGAAAGATCCGATCCCACGTCAGACCGAGGATCGCGTCCTTGCGCGCCGCGCAATCAAGACCGACGGCGACATAGCGCGCGATGCGCGTCAGGCGCCCGTCATGGGACGGCAGGTCGAGCGCGCGCTGATAGAAATCGACCTCCTGCTCCTCCGTCATGTAGGTCATCTTCGGCTGCGACTGGCGCGGCAGTTCGATGTGCGGGACGTCGGCGAGCGTGATGACGCGATCCTTCACCGCCTGATTGATGCAGGCGACAAGGGCCGACAACTCGCGACGCACGGTCGGGTCGGTCGCCGGGCGGCGATCCTCGCGATATTTTTGGATGCGCTCGCGCGTCAGGTGGGTGAGGCGGACGCCGGCAAGTTCGCGGCGCAAGTGGCGCACGCAGATTTTTGCGGTTTCGCCGGCTTGTCGAGACTCCAAAGCCGACTCATAAGACAACAAAAGATCCGTCACGAACGGCGAAGACCCCAGCGAGCGTTCGAGAACGTCTTGGTGCATGAAGCCTTCGAATTTCTTCACCGCCTCAAGCGAATCTTTCGTCCGGAGAGAAACAGTTGTCGTGTTGCTTCGTCCTCCGCTGCGGACTGTTGTGCGGACTTCATAAGTTCCGTTGCTTCGCCGAGCGAGATACGGCTTTCCGGTTTCTTGTGCGTTTTGCATTTATCCAGCCTCTCTAAATAAGCGAGCAAATCGGTCAGTTTTACTCGCACTGGTCGTCCGGGAATGTAGGGCAACTCACCACTGAGTCGCAAGCGCGTCACGGTGCGCACCGAGACTTTCAATATCTCGGCCACCTCTTCCTGCAATAGCAATTCAACCATTGAGGCGCTTCTCTTTTTCGTCGGCCTCCTCGGCTTCTTCAATCAGCTTCGCGACCTGCACGGCGATGGAGAGCGGGACGAGGCGGTTGATCCGCAACAGGCAGCGATTGCGGTGTCCGGGGGCCATCTCAATCTTCAACGCCGACACCTCGCGTTCAATCGCGGACGCAGTGAGGTTCGGCGCCAAATACTCGGTCGTCACATCTAATTCCTGCGCGATCTTTTTGAGTGTCGCCGGCGCCGGCATCGCCTTGCCGCGGCAATACTGTGAAATGCGGTCGCGACCGACGACGGCCTCGTAGCCTCTGGAGTCAATTCGGGTCTCGCCGCCCCACACCTTCCGGGCGAGGTCGGACTGGCTCCAGCCCTTGTCGAGCAGGGCGTGGTGCAGCCGGTGCGCGAACGTCTCCACGTCGCTCCCAAAAACCTCCGGCGTGCTGTCCGTCTTCGACAGGCGCCTCTTCACGTTCTTGGCCATGATCTTTCTCCAGAAATGAACATTTGGTCGTTATTAGTCGCGTCCAATGTCTACACAATTGCACATGTGATTCTACAAAATCAACAATTTTTTTGTTCCTTTTTTGTGCTCGCGGGTCATTTCGTCGCGATGAGTATTGACCGAGGGGTCGTTTTGTCGCTAACACGTATGGAGTAGCGCGACTCGATTCGTGCGTCGAGGACGAAATGACCCAGAAATCCCCCAGAACTCCCCGGTGGCGGCTCAAAAAGCTGATCGACACCCTCACCCTGGATCAGTCCCTGGACGTTCTGTTCGAGGAGTATGGCTTCGACGCGCCGACGCCGTCGGCCATCGCCCAGTGGCGCAAGCGCGACAGCGCGCCCGGCGGCTGGACGCTCGCCATCATCCACATTGCGCAGGCGAAGGGCGTCCTCCCCGACGTCGCCGAACTCCGGAAGCCGGTGCAATGACGCGCGTCCTCGGAATTGATCCCGGCATTAACGGCGCCTACGCGCTGATCGCCGGCGACACCGTCATCGTCGACGACCTGCCCATCGCCAACAAGGCGCTCGACGCCGGCGAGTTCAGCCGGATCATCAAGGCGCTGCGCGTCGATCACGCCGTCGTGGAACTCGTCCACGCCATGCCGAAAAACTCGCCGAACAGCATGTTCAATTTTGGCCGCGTCGTCGGCGCCATTCACGCGACTATCGCGTGCAGCGGCGTGCCGATGTCTCTTGTCACTCCGCAGACATGGAAAAAAAGGTGGAACCTCGGCGCCGATAAAGAGCGCGCGCGCGAAACTGCAATTCGTCTCTTTCCAGCCGTGACCGGGCTGTCAAGAAAATGCGACGTCGATAGAGCCGAGGCCCTGTTGATCGCAACTCACTGGCTGGAGACGAAGCGTGCAACCACTTTCTAAAAAGCCGCCGCTCTTCGGTTATCAGGACACGGACGCCGACGCGCTTGCGGAGGGCGTCGCGAAGATCCTTGCGAGCGAGCAGGGCACCGGCAAGTCGCGTACAGTGATTGAGGCCATTGAGCGTTCCGGCGGCATGCTGAACGTCATCCTGACGCCCAAGAGCGTCGTGCCGCCGTGGCGCCAAGAGATCATCCGCTACTCGCGCCGGCGCTTTTGCGTCAATACGCCCTTCACGCCGGCGGACGTGACGCAGTTCGCGAAGACCGAGCGCGTTCGCTGGATCGTGATCAATTACGACAAGTTCAGCCGCCAGACGGGCTTCCTGCAGGCGCTGCAAAGCCTCGGCCCGATTGATTGGCTCGTCTGCGACGAGGCCCACGCGCTGAAGAGCAGCAACTCCGAGCGCACGCGCCAGATCTATGGCGAGTTGGCGAAGCAGGCGCGCCGCGTCCTGCCGGTCTCCGGCACCATGTGCCCGAACCACATCGGCGAGATCTACACGCACCTGCGCGCCGTGGCGCCGGAGGTCGTGACGGGCAAGAACGGCCTCCTCGTCACGCACGAGAGTTTCGAAAACTATTTTTGCAATGTCGAGCAGCGTCGCGTCGGTTCGCGCCTCGTGCGCGTCGTCTCCGGCACGAACGTGTCGCGCCTGCCGATGCTGCGCGAACGCATGGGCGACATTTTCATCCGCCGCATGAAGGCGGACGTCCTGAAAGACTTGCCGCCGATGATGTTCGACACGGCGCCGCTGCGCCTGTCGGCGCGCTCCATTGAGGCAGATGCGCTTGATGCTCTGATCACGGCGGACATGAGCGACGAGGAGGTGCTGGCCGCGCTGCGCAATGCCGACACGCACGTCGCGTCGGTGCTGCAGGCGCTGGGCCTCGCGAAGGCGAACGCCGCCGTGCCGTTCATCGTCGATTTCTTTGAGGGCGCCGAGCCCGGAACGAAGGCGGTGCTGTGGGCGAAACATCACAGCGTCATCGACATGCTGATGTCGCGCCTCCCGGATTTCATGCCGGTGAAAATTGATGGCCGCGACACGTCGTCGGCGCGCGAGCAGGCCGTCCACAAATTCCTGAACGACCCGGCGTGCAAAATTTTCGTCGGCCAAATTCAGGCGGCGGGGGTCGGGCTCACACTCCTCTCGGAATCCACAAAACCCCGCGACGTCTTTTTCATCGAGTCCAGCTTCGTCGTCGGCGAAAATAGTCAGGCCGCAGCCCGCGTGCATCGCATTGGGGCCGGCGCCGGCGGCGTCCTCGTCCGCACCTTTGTCGCCGACGACGTCGAGATCGACCGTCGCGTGCAGAACATTCTCACCCGCAAGCAAAACGAACTGATGGAGATCGGACTGTGATTGAATTGAAATTGAATGGCGCCAATGCCGAAGACCTGCGCCGTCAGGTGCTCGCCCTCTATGACCTCGTCGGCGGCCCGTCCGTCGAGGACATGATGCGCGACATGAACCTCGGCGACCTCATCGACTACGTGTCGCTGCGCGCTTCGGCGCAGGGGCTGGAAATCAAAGTGCTCGGCGCCGACCAAGTCGCCGAGCGCGACATTGTGAATCCGGATAAGGAGGCTAGACGGGAGGCGCCGGCCGTGGCAGTTGTTTCGTCGGCAATGACGCCCGTGCAAAGCGACGAAAATGAAGAAGAGGGCCGCGTCGTGCTCGTTCGGGCATCGGATGTCGTGATGACCAAACGCAAGGAAAGCGTCGATCACGACGAACTGAAGCGCATCACCATCGCGGAACTGCAGAGC
>JACCDP010031458.1_pt1 | contig 19412 bp, 15 predicted proteins | sample 7445841 | NCBI WGS metagenome assembly JACCDP01 (sample SAMN15323441, study PRJNA562643) | freshwater metagenome | isolation source: river surface water | place: USA:Blue River Watershed | collected 2017-08-17
ACCCAGACGCACGACAAAACGCCGGTCGTCCGCGCGAAGCCCGGCGAGCAGCGCGTAAATGTCGGCCTCGCGATCCATCAGGTGGATGAGGCAACGCGCGCGCCCGACTGCGCGCTCCGCGGCGTCGGCCACTTCGAACCACTTGCGCGATTCGCTGTCGGGCGCACACCGCGACGCCTTCGTCCCTCGCCGTCCCTTCTTCTGTTCTGGCCGGACAATCGTCTTGTGCGACAGGATTCCGAGCGGATGCCTCGAACCGTCGGCAGCTACCGCAATTGCGAGATGCTCCAGGAACCCGCGTCCCTCGCCTTGCAACGGGCCGAGTCCGCGTCGCTCGTCTCCTCCAAAGCGAAGCTCCGTCGTATCGCTCACGCAGTACGCAAGACCTGCTTCACGAACGCGACCAGCCGTCGCTTCGATGTGCGGGGCGAGAATCTTTTCGGCGCTTACCTTCGTGTTGCCGAGGAATCGATAGGCACCTTCCAGTGCTGCTTCGTCTCCCATCGCGTCTGGCAGCGACGCGTCTGGCGAAGCCGAAAGCGCCTCCGCCATCGCGCCGAGCCGCGCACTGATTCTCTTGTCACCGAATTCTGCCTGCGAGAGCTCGTTTTTCACCGCCATTGCCCGTGTGCGCCGCATGAGCGGAATCGATCACACCTCCTCCGGAGGCGCCATCAAGATGTGCGGGATCATGAGGCCCTGGGGAGAGGTCGCGCGGCAGCGCGGTGAGGTGCCTACCTCACCGCCTCCTCCGCCTCTTTCCGCATCGCTGCCGGCAGCGCCTCTAGCTTCGTCCCGCCGGCGATCTGCAGCGCGCGCACGTATGCCGTGACGGCCCAGCGGTCGGCCTCGTTCAGCTGGTGCCGGTACGCTCCCATCAGGCCGAAGCCGTCGCGGATGACGCGGTGGATGGCGCCCGGCGAAAGGCCGCGACGCCGTTCGTCCAGGAACGACGGGGGGCGGCGCAGTTCGAAGTTGTCGGCGACCACGCTCTGTCCATCGCCCAGAGGGCCGTGGCAGGGCGCGCAGGTGATCTCGAATCGGCTTCGCCCGCGCTCGAGCTGGTCACGCGTGATGGGTCCCGGAAAGTCGTCGGTGATCTCGCGCTCGTCCGGTGCGTCCTGCGCGATGGTGCCGTCGGGCGGGGCTCGCAGGCCTCTGCCATCGGAGAAGACGGGGCTCGGCTCCCAAGTGTCGACGCGCCGCTGCTGCATCATCCGCTGCAGCGCATCGTTCGCGTCGTCGGCGGCATCGCAGGCCGTGAAGAGAAACGCCGCGGACAGGCTTGAAATCACTCTTCCCATGCGACGGTCTCCACGGCGAGCGCGCCCATCCGCATCAGCTCGTCGCGCAGCGCTTCGACGTCCAGCGGCTCGACCCCGCTGGGCGTGATGCAGAGCCAGTAGCGGTCGATCGACGCGCGCCGAAAGCCCGGCACCTGGAAGACCGGGTGCCACGGCTGCGGCAGACGGGCGAGGCCGAAGACCGTGAACGCCGCGGTGAGCCCCGCGCACAGCACCATCGTTTCGAAGGTGATGAGGATGAACGCCGGCCCCGCGTGTGCAGGACGTCCGCCCACGTCGAGCGGGTAGTTGACCGCGCTCGTCCACCACTGGATGACGTAGGCCGCGATCGCGCCGAACAGGCCGCCGAACAGCGTGTTTCGAGCCACGGTCGTGCGCGTCTCGGGGTAGCCGGCGAGCAGATCCAGCTCGCGCATCGGCCACGGGGTGAAGCTCTCGAGACGCCCGAACTTCCGGTCGCGCGCTTCGCGGTAGGCCTGAATCAGCTGCTCCGGCGTTTCGAACTCCGCGAGCACGGCCGTCGGCACCAGCGGCGTCACGACTTTCCCCCGTGCGACATCTCGTGGCGCATCTCCTTCAGCTCGGTGATCGGGATGATCGGCAGCACGCGCAGGAAGACGAGGAACAAGAGGCCGAAGAAGCAGAGCGTGCCGCCGAAGATCGAGAGGTCGACCCACGTGGGCGAGTAGTGGCCGAAGCTGCTCGGCATCCGCTCCCGGTAGATCGAGCCGATGATGATCATGAAGCGCTCGAGCCACATGCCCACGTTGATCAGCACGCTCGCGACGAAGAGCACCGTGGTGTTCTCGCGCAGTCGCTTGAACCAGAAAAGCTGTGGAACAAGGCAGTTGCAGAAGATCATCAGCCAGAAGCGGCCCGCGAAATCGCCCGCCGGACGCACGTGGAAGTAGGCCGCGATCTCGTACTCGTCGCCAGAGTACCAGGCGATGAACTGCTCGATGATGTAGGCGTAAGTGACAATCCAGCCGGTCACCAGGAGCATGCGCGCCATGCTGTCAAGGTGGCGCCGCGTGACGACCTGCTCGAGCCGGAAGATGTACCGGCAGGGGATGAGCAGCGTCAGCACCATCGCGAAGCCCGAGAAGATGGCGCCCGCAACAAAGAACGGCGGGAAGATCGTCGAGTGCCAGCCCGGCACCTGCGCCTCGGCGAAGTCGAGGCTCACGATGCTGTGGACGCTCAAGACGAGCGGCGTCGCCAGCCCCGCGAGAAGGCCGTACGCGATGCGGTAGTGGTGCCAGTGCCGACCCGCTCCGCGCCAGCCGAGCGCCAGTGCGGCGAACACCTTGCGCTTCCATCCGGTCGAGAGATCGCGCACCACCGCGAGATCAGGCACGAGGCCCACGAACCAGAAGACGAAAGAGATGGTCAGGTAGGTCGAGACCGCCGCGATGTCCCACGCGAGCGCGCTCTTGAAGTTCGGCCACGCGCCCATGGTGGCGGGATAGGGCGCGAGCCAGAAGGCGAACCACGGCCGGCCCAGGTGAATGACCGGGAAGATGCCCGCCTGCACCACCGCGAAGAGCGTCATCGCCTCCGCGAAGCGGTTGATGCTGGTCCGCCACCTCTGCTCGACGAGCAGAAGGATCGCGCTGATGAACGTGCCGGCGTGCCCAATGCCAATCCACCAGACGAAGTTCGTGATGCCGAAGGCCCAAGCGACCGGGATGTTGTTGCCCCACGCGCCGATGCCCTGATGCACCGTGTAGCCCAGCGCGAAGGCGAGCCATCCGGTGCCCGCGAGACACGGCCAGAAGAGCATCCACCAGCCGCGGGGGAAGCGTCCGATGGGCGCCGCGAGCTGTTCGCTCAGCTCCGCGTCCGGCGGCACATTCACCAGCACCGGCAGCACGTCGGGCCGCTCGTCGAGCTGCTCCGCTGATGGGTTCGAGGAGACCGTCGTCATCTAGGCGAGCTCCGGGTTCGGGTTGCGCAGGCGCGCGAGGTAGCGGACGCGTGGGCGCGTGCCGAGCTCCTCGAAGACGCCGTAGGCGCGCGGTGATTCGAGCAGGGCCGCAAGCGGACTCTCCGAATCCGTCTGGTCGCCGAAGACGATGGCGCGCGTCGGACAGGCCTCGGCGCAGGCGACGTTCAGGCTCTTCGTGTCGATGGGCCGCCGTGTGCGCTGCGCTTCGATCTCCGCGCTGCGCAGCCGCTGGACGCAGAAGGTGCACTTCTCCATGACGCCGCGGGCGCGCACCGTCACGTTCGGGTTCGCTGCGAGCTGCACGACCGGCGGCTCGTGCGCGCGGTAGTCGCTCCAGTTGAAGCGCCGCACCTTGTAGGGACAGTTGTTCGAGCAAAAGCGCGTGCCGACGCAGCGGTTGTAGGTCATCTCGTTGATGCCGTCGGGCGAGTGCGTCGTCGCGTTGACGGGGCAGACGTACTCGCAGGGCGCCATCTCGCAGTGCTGGCAGAGCATCGGCTGCACTTGAGCGCGCGCGCTGGCAGGCTCCGTCGTGAAGTACCGGTCGATGCGGATCCAGTGCATTTCGTGGCGTTTCAGAACGCCGTGTCGTCCCACCACCGCGACGTTGTTCTCGCTCTGACAGGCGACGACGCAGGCACTGCAGCCGGTGCAGGCCCCGAGGTCGATCGCCATGGCCCACTGCGGCCCCGTCTTCTTCGGCGGCGCGTACAGCTCACCCGTGGGCAGTTCCTCGTGCGCGAGCTTGGGGTGTGCCTGAAACGCTTCGAAGCTTCGCTCGACGGCGATCGCGCGGTCCTCCATCTCCGCGTTCTCTTGCGTGAGGGCGAGAGCGACGCGACCAGCGATGGCGCGCACCTCGACGGGGCCGGGGAAAATCAGCGACGCGTGGATGCCGTGCGCCTCGACGCCGTGCAGGTGCCGTCCGTGGCCCGCTGCGATGGAGAGCGCTCCCGAGGCCTGTCCGGGCAGCACCAGCGCCGGTCCTTCGATGACCGCCGTCTCCCTGTTCACGCGCAGCATGTCGCCCGTCGCGACGCCAAGTTTCTTGGCGTCTTCCGGAGAGACGAGCAGCGCATTGCCCCACGTCTGCTTCGTCGCCGGATCAGGCAACTCCTGGAGCCACGGGTTGCTCGCGTGACGGCCGTCGTGGAGCCGCAGATCCGGGAAGGCATGAAGCTCGAACGGAACGTCGCGCACCGGAGGCGCACGAAGCAGCTCGGCGACCGCGTTCCAACGAACGGCCGCGCGGACGGGCGCGAAGGCCGTGTCGGGAATGAAGCCGCGGCGAACGGCAGCGGACCAGTTCTGAGTCGCGTGCAGGCGCATCAGGCGGTCGCGCGTCGAGGATTCCGGCTCCCCCGCGATGAGTCCAAGCAGGTCGTGTGCGGAGCGGCCGTCATAGAGCGGTGCGATGAGCGGCTGCGCCAGCGTGAGGGTGCCGTCCGCGGCCCGCGCGTCGCTCCACGCCTCGAACGGATGGGTGGCAGGCAGGAGCCAGTGCGCCCGCGCGGCCGTCGCGTCCTCTTCGCTCGCAAGCACGGCGACGCTGGTGACGCGGGACATCGCGGCCTGGAAGCGCGGGTCGTCGTAGGCCGGATCGGCGTCGATCACCAGCAGGTGCGTGATCTCGCCGGCTTCCATCGCATGAACCAGCGCGCCCGTATCGTGGCCCTCTCCCGCGTGATCGAACACCGGGGAGGCGCGCAGCTCGATGAGCCGCTCGTTTCGCAAGAGCGCATTCGCGGCCTGTCCGAGCGCATGCAACTCGGGCGGCGCATCGTCGGCGACCATCACGAGGCCGGAGTCGCCGGCCTTGAACAGGTCGCGCGCCATGACGTCGATGAACTGCTGCGCGCCCTTCGGAAGGCCCGTGGTCGGGCTCGGGAGCGACTCCCTGCCCTGCGCCAGCCGCGCCACGAGGACGCGTGTCGCATCGAGCAGCTGAAGTGGCGTCAGCGCCAGCCGGTGGTCGGCCGACATGCCCGTCGGCGTGAAGGTCGTCTCGAGGCTGTAGAGCCTCGGCGGCGGACCCGCGTGTTTCTCGATCCGTCGCGAGTCACCGAAGCCGCGCGAGTGCACCAGCGACCACGGACCGCTGCCCAGGACATCGCCCCCGAGACAGGCCACCACGCGCGCGCTCGCCACGTCGGCCTTCGGCAGCAGCGCCTCGCCGGTGACGCGCTTCAGCCCCGACGGTGCGCGCGATAGCCACGGCGCATGGAAGTGAACGCGCGCCTCGGGGAAGCGCTTGGCGATCGCATCGAGCTGCGTTTTTGCGAGCGGGGACGAGGACGGTGCGAGGACGAGGGCCAGCCCGCGTCCGGAGCTCGGCAGACCTGTGAGGAAGAGTTCCCGAAAGCGGCTCCAGGTCGACGGCTGCCCGCGCTCTCGAACGCCCTGCAGACGCAGCGGATTGTAGAGATCGAGGATGGCGGCCTGATCGATCGCGCGGCTGCCGCCGAGCGTCGTCGGGTGCGCGGGGTTTCCGTCGACCTTGATGGGCCGGCCATCGACCGTGGTGACGATGAGGCCCGTCGCGACGCCGTCGTGAATCAGCGCCGTCGCGTAGCGGCTGCTGGTGCCGGGCCGAAGTTCGGGCTGGTGCGCGAACGGGAGTAGCTCCTCCTTCGGCGGCCGCGTGCAGGCCCACGAGCCCACCGCAGCGCCGCTCCCGAGCAGTTGCATGAAGCGCCGTCGTCCCACGCCGTCGTCTGTGTCGTTCATTGCGTCCTCACCGGTGGCAGGCCGAGCAGTGGATGAGGCTGCGAACGCCGTTGGCCCGCGCCAGCGCCTCGCCTTCGCGTCGCGGGTTGTCGCTCTTCCACGTCATCGATGTGATCTCGCTCGCGGGCCTCAGACGCGGCGCCGGGTCGCGGTGACAGTCGAGGCACCAGTTCATCGTCAGCGGGGCGCTCTTCATCACGGCCGGCATCAAGTCGACGCGACCATGGCACTCTGCGCAGCCCACGCCCTTCGCGACGTGGATGCCGTGGTGGAACTGGACGTGGTCGGGCAGCACGTGGACGCGCTTCCATGGGATCGCGCGGTCCTCGTCGTGGCTGCGCCGCACCAGCCCGAGCAGCGGGCTCGCGGTCCAGAGCTGCGCGTGACAGTTCAGGCAGAGGTCGGTCGAGGGCAGGCCTGCCGTCGCCTGCGTCTCGACGGTGTCGTGGCAGTAGCGGCAGTCGAGGCCGTCGTCGCGCACGTGGTGCCGATGGTCGAACTCGACCGGCTGCACCACCGGGTTGCCGACGTTCGTGACGTAGGGCGAGCGCATCAGCACCATCAGCAGCGCCGGCACGCCGACGAGCGTCACCACCGCGACCGCGAGCGTCACGTGAGAAAGCGTGTTCGACCAGCGCGGAAGCGGCGGACCCATGCGTGGCGCGACGGTGGGGACGGGCGCGCCGATTGCCAAGCGAGCCTCCATTCGCGGTAGGAATGCGCCCGAGTGCTCGCCCGTTCGTCGGGCGCGCGTGACGAAGCGGCCCGCAGCGTGTCGTGATGCGCCGGAGAGGGAAAAGGAAGCCGAAGTGAGAAACCAGGTTCTGAGCGTGGCACCGGCAATGGCACTGGCAACGGCACTGTCGACGGCACTCGCCGCTTGCCAGCCGAAGCAGAAGCCCTCGTGGCGCACCGACACCGTCGCGCGCGGCGACGTCGTCGAGACGGTCTCGGCCACGGGCACCGTTGGCGCGCTCGTCACGGTCACCGTGGGCACGCAGGTCTCCGGGACGCTGGCGCGGCTCTACGTCGACTTCAACTCGCCGGTGAAGAAGGGGCAACTCCTCGCCGAGCTCGATCCCAGGCTCCTCCGGGCCGCCGTCGCCCGCGCCGAGGCGGCGCTCGTCGCGGCGGAGGCGGAGGTGGAGCGCGCCCGCGTGCAGCTGGCCGATGCCGAGCGTGTCCACGCGCGCACCAAGGGGCTCGTCGAGAAGAGCCTCACCGCTGCGGCCGACCTCGACACGGCGCTGACCGCCCGCGAAGCCGCGCAGGCGGGCCTGAAGGCCGCCGAGGCCCGTGTGATGCTGTCCCGCGCGGAGCGAGACACCGCGCAGACGAACCTCTCGCTCTGCCGGATCACCAGCCCCATCGACGGCGTCGTGATCTCGCGCGCGGTCGACGTCGGGCAGACCGTGGCCGCGTCGCTGCAGGCGCCGACCCTCTTCACCATCGCGAACGACCTGACCCAGATGCAGATCCTCACGAACATCGACGAGGCGGACATCGGCAAGGTCGCGCAGGGGCTCGAGGCGCGCTTCACCGTCGAGGCGTTTCCGGGCGAGTCGTTCACCGGCACCATCCGTGAGGTCCGCCCCGCGCCGCAGGTCGTGCAGAACGTCGTGACCTACACCGCCGTCATCGACGCGCCGAATCCCGACCGAAAGCTGCGCCATGGCATGACTGCGTCGGCCTCGATCGCCACGGCGAAGCGTGAACACGCGCTGCGCATCCCGAACGCCGCGCTGCGCTTCAAGCCCGACGAATCGCTCCTCGAGAAGAGCGACAAGACGTCCGGGGAAAAGCCAACGGAGCGGCGTCACGACAGGCCGCGCGAGGGTGCGATGGCGGGCGCGTCGAAGGTCCGGACCGGCACCGTCTATACGCTCGTCGACGAGAAGCCGGTCGCGGTCGAGGTGACGCTGGGCCTCTCCGACGGCCGCGGCACGGAGGTGACCGCAGGCACGTTGAAGGAGGGCGACAAGGTCGTCGTCGGCGTCATCGGAGGTCCGGGCGGCAGCAGCGGCATGCGTCCTCCGGGCGGCCCCATGGGCGGGCCTGCGGGCCACGGCGGAGGAGGTTCGCGACGTGGCCCCTTCTGAGCCGCAGACGCCGGTCATCCGCGCGCAGGCGCTCGAGCGCACCTACGTCATGGGTGACGTCGAGGTCCGCGCGCTGCGCGGCGTCTCTCTCGAGGTGATGCCGGGCGACTTCGTGGCGATCATGGGCCCCTCCGGCTCGGGCAAGAGCACCTTCATGAACCTCGTCGGCTGCCTTGATCGGCCGACCGGCGGTACGATCTCCGTCGCGGGCGAAGATGTCGGTCGCTTGTCGCGCGGCGCCCTCGCGAAGGTGCGCGGCCGCTACGTCGGCTTCGTCTTCCAAGGCTTTCAGCTGCTGCCCCGCACGAGCGCCCTCGAGAACGTGGAGCTGCCGCTCGTCTACCAGCGCGTGGGCGCCAAGGAGCGCCGCCAGCGCGCCATCGCCTCGCTCGAGACGGTCGGACTGGGCAAGCGGCTCGATCACACGCCGGCGCGTCTCTCCGGTGGCCAGCAGCAGCGCGTCGCCATTGCCCGGGCACTCGTGACCGAGCCGAAGCTGCTGCTCGCCGACGAGCCCACCGGCAACCTCGACAGCCAGACCAGCCTCGAGGTGATGGCGCTGCTCCAATCGCTCAACGACCACGGGCTCACCATCGTCCTCGTCACTCACGAGCCCGACATCGCCGAGCACGCGAAGCGGCTCATCACCTTCAAGGACGGCGTCGTCGTGTCGGACGTGCGGCTTGCGCAGAAGCGCGCGGAGGTCGCATGAGCATCGCCGGAGCCGTCCGGACGGCCTTGCGCGCACTCTTCCGGAACGCGCTGCGCTCGGCGCTGGCCATGCTGGGCATCGTCATCGCCGTCGCTGCGGTCGTCGCCACGGTGGCGATCGGCGACGGCGCGCAGGCCAAGATGTCGGCGCAGATGGCCACCCTGGGCGCGAACCTCTTGATGATCACCCCCGGCGGCATGACGCGCGGCGGCGTCTCCACGGGCGCGGGCGGATACGCGACGCTGCTGCGCGAAGACGGCGCGGCCATCGAGAAGGAGCTTGGCGACGTCGTCTCCGGCATCGCACCGGTCAACCGCATGGGCGCGCTCGTCATCTCGGGCGACGTCAACTGGTTCACCACCTTGCTCGGGACCACCACGACCTACCTGCGCGTGCGCGACTGGGCCTTGGTCGAAGGCGACGTCTGGGGCCGTGAAGAGGAGGTCTCGGCCGGAAAGGTCTGCCTCATCGGCAAGACCGTCTCGGACAAGCTGTTCGGCAGCGCGCCCGCCGTCGGCGCGACGATCCGCGTCAAGCACATGCCCTGCCGCATCATCGGCGTGCTGGCTGCCAAGGGGCAGGGCTCATTCGGTCAGGATCAGGACGACGTCGTGCTGATGCCCTGGGCCACGCTGATGCGCCGCCTCAGCGGAACGGCCGCCGACGCGGTCGGACAATTCATGGTGAGCGCGCACCGGTCCGACCTGGTGCCCGACGCGGAGCGGCAGGTGACCGCGCTGCTCCGGCAGCGGCACAAGCTGACCGAGGGGGTCGAGAACGACTTTCAGGTGCGCAACCTCGCCGAGATGCAGAACGCCGCGCAGGATCAGGCCAGGACCATTTCGATGCTGCTGGGCGCCGTCGCCCTCATCTCGCTCATCGTCGGCGCCATCGGCATCGCGAACGTCATGCTGGTCAGCGTCACCGAGCGCACCCGCGAAATCGGCATCCGCATGGCGATCGGCGCCACCGGCCTCGACGTGCTGATGCAGTTCCTCATCGAGGCGGTGGTGCTCTCGAGCGTCGGCGGCGCGGCGGGGATTCTCCTGGGCATCGGGGTCACGCAGCTCGTCGCGACCCAGGCCGAATGGCCGGTGCTGCTCTCGCCCAGCGTCATGCTGGGAACCCTCGTCGCCGCAGGCCTCTCCGGCATCGTCGCCGGCTTCTACCCCGCACTCCGCGCCTCCCGGATGGATCCCATCGAGGCCCTTCGCTACGAATGACACCTCTCCTCGCCATCGTCGTGCTCGCTCAGGCCGCCGCGCCGGCCGCCGCGCCGCTTTCTCTCGACGAGGCGCTCGCGAAGGCGCAGTCGAACCCACGCCTCGCCGCGCTGCGTGCCACGGCCTCGCAGGCCCGACACCGCATCGACGAGATGCGCGCGGGCTGGTTCCCCACCGCGAACGCGCAGCTCGGCTACTCGCGCGCGACCGGCAACTACACGCCGCAGCCGGGCCTCAACCTGCGCGGGACCACCGTCGAAGCGTCGAACGATAACTTCCCGTTCTATTCGGCCGCCATCAACGCCAGCCAGACGGTCTGGGACTTCGGCCGCACCACGGCCAACGTCGAGACCGCTCGCGCGCAGGCCGACGTGGCGGGCGCGGAGATCGCGGTGACAGGCGCGGATCTGGCGCTCGCCGTTCGTGTCGCCTTCCACACGGTGCTGGGCGCCGAGGCGATGCAGCGCGCCGCCGCGGAAAACGTCGGGGCTCAGGAGCGTCACGTCCGCGAAGCGCAGCAGCTGGTCGACGCCGGACGGAAGCCGCCGTACGACGTCTCGCGCGCCCGCATCGAGCTGGGCAACGCCAAGGTCGCTCTCGTGCGGGCGCAGAATGAGGCGCAGCTCGCGCGGGCCGATCTGTCGAACGCCATCGGTGAGCCTGTGGGTGAGCGCGCTCTGGTCCCCGTCGATGGAGCACCGCAGACGCCGACGCTCGACGAGGCGCTTGAGCAGGCGCTTGCCTCCCGGCCCGAGTTCTCGCAGCTGGATGCGCGACTTCGTGCGCAAGCGAGTCAGCTTGAGGGCGCGAAGAAGAGCTACTGGCCTTCGTTGGGAGTGAACGGCCAGTTCAACTTCCGCGGCGCCGCCTTTCCGCTCGTCTACAACTGGCAGCTGGGTGCGTCGCTCACCGTTCCCATCGTCAACGGCGGCGCCGACGCCGCCCGCATCGAAGAGCACGCCGCCGCCCGGGAGGCGCTCCAGAAGAACATCGAGGCCCTCGCCCTCGATGTGCGCCGCGACATCGAGAAGCAGCTGCTCGCCGTGGCCGAGGCGGCCGAACGAGAGAAGCTCGCCCGTGACGTCGTCCAGCAGTCGCGCGAGGCCGTCGCCTTCGCCGAGGGCCGGTACCAAGCTGGCGTCGCGACGATGGTCGAGTTGGCCGATGCGCAGGCGGCGCTGACAAACGCGACTGCCCAGGAGATTCGGGCACGCTTCGACTGGTTCGTCGCCCGCGCGCGGCTTCAGCGCATGATCGGCGGGTAGCCGCACAGGCATATCCACGGTCCATGCATGACACCGCATCGCCCGATCGCCAGCGTCCCGCATAGGGAGGCAGTCGATGGCGGAGATGACGACGACGGGACCGAGGCTCGGGCTGCGGACGAAGGAGGCGACGTCCGACGAGGCCACGCAGGCGTGCAAGCTGTTCCACTTTGCGTACGTGCTGGCGCCGACGGCGGCGGGGCTCGACAAGTTCTTCCACCTGCCGGGCGATTGGAACCAGTACCTCGCACCCTAGGTCGAGAGGATGCTGCCCATGAGCGGCGTGGTGTTCATGCGGCTCGCTGGCATCGTCGAGGTCGCGGTGGGGTTGCTTGTCGCCGCCCGCCCAAAAATCGGGGCCTATGTCATCGCCGCGTGGCTCGCTGGCATCGCCCTGAATCTCGTGATCCAAGGGGGCTATCTCGACATCGCGCTGCGCGACGTCGGGCTCTTCTTCGGCGCGCTTGCACTGGCTCGCTTGAGTGCAACGGATGAGGCGCGGACGGCGACGGTGCGGCGCTGAAGGCGCGAAGTGGTGTCACAGAATCGGATGACGAAGAGTGAAAGAGGGTTGCTCGATTGTGCGCTGTCACCGTGAGACCGATCGTTGCACTCAATCGACGCAGACACCCCCGACGCGCTGCTGCGTCGCGGCGTTGCCGGTGTTCCGGTTGTCGTGCTGGAACCGGGGCCACGGGCCGGTGCCCGGGCCGGTCGAGTCGGTGATGAGCGCGACGACGCTGCCGTTGCCGGTGCCGACGTAGACGACGCCGTTGCAGCCGACGAGCGGCGACATGGGCGAGGTCAGGTTCGAGTAGCCCGTCGCGTGGCTCCACTTCAACTCACCCGCGCTGCCGTAGACGCGCAGCACGCCGTCGCCAGCCATCGCGTAGATGTTGCCCTTGTCGTCCAGCGCCGGCGTCCCGCGAACGGGCGTGTAGGCGGGCAGGTCGGTCGCCTGAATCGCGAGCGGGCCCGCGAGGCGCGTGTCGACACGGAACAGCCGGCCGTCCTCGGAGCCGAAGACGAAGGTGCTGTCGCTCGAGGCCGCCGCGGTGCCGCTCGCCTGCGCCGCGAAGCTCGCGCTCGTCGCCTCGAAGCCCTTGGTGATGGTCGACGCGCTCCAGAGCTGCAGCGCGCCCACCGGCAGCGCCACCGCGTCGCCGTTCGAGAGCAGTGCCGCGCCCGGCTGCGGCAGCGGCCCCGTCGCCGTGGTGTTGGTCGCCGCGGAGTAGGTCAGGAAGGCGCCGTCCCAGTCGAGCCGCGTGAGCAGGCCGTTCTTCGTACCGAACCAGATCTGTTCCCCGTTGATGGCCACCGTCGCATTCGAGGGGTCGCTGCCCGAGACCGTGTTGGTCGGTGACCGCAGCACGCCGGCGTCGCCCTTCGCGAGCGCGAGGACGAAGTTGCCCGAGGTGCCGAACAGCACCGTCTCGAAGGTCTTCAGCACGTTGTTGTCGTTCCAGCTCAGCGACGCCACGGCGAGGCCGCCGTTCGCATCCCTGAAGCCGCCCGTCTCCCACGTCGGCGCCCAAGTGGCTGACGGCGTGAGTGGAAACGCCTTCAGAACGCCGAGTCCGGAGCCGTCGCGCGCCGTGAAGTAGACGGTGTTCGCGCCGATGCTGGGCGGCGACAGCGGCGTCACCGTCGCCATCGTTGCGCTGCCCTGCACCTGTCCCGTCGCGGCGTCGAGTGCGTAGAAGTTCGTGCCGACGCCGCTGAGCGTCGCGTAGACGCGGCCCTGCGCGAGCGCCACCGAGCCGTTCACCCGCGCCAGCAGGCCGCTCGAGAAGCGCCACAGCTTGCGGCTCACGGTCACGGCCTGCGTCGTCGCGCCGGTCGCGTTGCCGACCCGATCGGAGGCCTCGAAGGTTAGCGTCACATCGCCGCGGTCGGTGGGGAGATCGGCGTCCGCAGCGTCGAACGTGAAGACGAAGTTGCCGCCGCTCTCCACCGGAAGCACGCGCGCCTTGGTCACGCCGTCGGCCTTCGTGTAGCCCATGGCGAGTGTCTGGCTGCTCACGCCGGCGCCGGAATCGCTCGCCTGGACGGTGAGTGAGATGCTCCCGTTGCGCAGCACGGACGAGATGCCGTCGGCATCGGTGGCGGCGTAGCTGGGCGGCTGAACGGTCAGCGTCGGCGGCACGTCGTCGATGAGCCACAGCGCAGTCCCGCTGCCCGCATGTCCCAGCAGGTCGTTCACCAGCAGCGTGATCACCCGGCCCTCGCTGCTGTTTGCGAGGGAGACTTCGGCGGCCGGGATCGACGCGACGAACACGCCCTGAGCGGCCAGATAAGTGGCGGCGTATTCCTTGCCCGAGACGACGAATGTCGCTCCCGAGATGGCGATGCCCGCGCCGGCGTCCTCCGCCGTACCGCGCACCTCGACCGTCTCGCCGCGGGGGCGGTAGGTGCCGAAGTCGGTGGTGATGTGCACCGCCGGCGGCTGGTCGTCCACCTTCACCGTGGTGGCCGTCGTCGACTGGTTGCCGACGAGGTCGCTCGCCGTGACGGTGAACGAGAGCGCCGGGTCGGTGCCGCCCGCAGAGGCCTTGGTCGTGTCGAGCGGGCATGCGAAGGCGCCCGCGCCGAGCGACGTGCACGAGACGCTGCCGTCGACGCGCACCGCCGAGAGGTTCACGCCCGCGCCGGCGTCGGTCGCCGTCACGGAGAGGGTCACGTTCGCGCCACGCCCATTCCAAGCGGTCATCGGCGTTGTCCCGAGCGTCGGTGCGACGTCGTCGATGTGAACCTGCAGCGGCAGCGACACGGCGTTCCCCGCCTCGTCCGAGGCCTTCAGCGTCAGCGCCACCGCACCCTCGGTGTCGGCAGGCGAAATGCGCGCAGGATCGATCTCGAACGTGAATCCCTCGCTCGTCGCGGTGCCCACGAACAGCTCCGGCGCCATGGCATCACCCAGCACCACCGAGGCGGCGACGACCGGCGCACCGCGCAGCGCGACGGCGACGGGGAGCGAGAAGGCGGCGCCCCTCGCGTGCCATGCGGCCTGATCGGATGCTGCCACCGTGAACTCCGGCGGCGTGCCGTCGACGTCGATGAAAGACTCCTGACGACCCGTGTTTCCCGCGTGATCCTGCGCCGTCACCGTGAAGGTGAGCCGCTCCTGCGTTCCCTGCGCGAAGACCGACAGGTCGACGTCGAAGGCGAAGGTGTCACCGCCGGTGCTGACGCCGGGGAAGGGTGCCAGACCGTCGAAGGCGAGCTGCGCGCCGTCGGTGACGAGCCCGGCGCCGCCGTCGGTGATGGTTGCTTCGATGAGCACCCTCCCGGTCGTGCCGTGCCAGCCCGTCGGCGCCGTGATGCTGATGCCGGGTGATGTCCGATCCAGCGTGATGGTGACCGGCGCCGCGCGCGCGCCCACCTCGAAGCCCTCGGGGCCGTAGCTCGCCTCACACTCGAACCTGACCTGGCCCTCCGAAAAGCCGATCGGATCCCAGCTCGTCTCGAAGACGCCGTTGCCCGTGCTGACCGGTGTCGGCAGGACCGTCTTTGTGCCTGCCGCGTCGGTCGCCCAGAGCGTGATGCCGCGGAACTGCGGCGCGGTCGCCTGGCATATGACGCTGCGCGCGCCCGGTCCCACCACGGCGTTCGGCGCCGGGCTCACGAGGGTGGCGCTGCCGCCTTTGCCCTCGTCGAGCACGCACCGCTGCACCGCGCCGTCCGTCGTCTCGCAGTGGAACGCCTCGCCGCACGCCCTGGTGCAGCCGGTGGTGCCGGTGATGGAGACGCAGACGCCCTCCTCGGCGTCGTCCGGCCGGTAACAGGCGGTGCCTGCCTTGCAGTCGGCGTCGCTCGTGCACGCGCCATCCACGTCCGGACGACAGGCCGTGAGGAAGGCGAGGAGGCTCAACGCGCAGCAGATTCTGATCGAGGTCGTCATGGCGGTGAAAACCCTAGAAATCGAGGACGTAAAAGGTGACGCCGGCCGCGAGCAGCGCCGCGCCGACACCGGTCATCACGTTGGCGCCGAGGGCGTCGCTGCGGACGCCTTGCAGCGTGCCCAGCGCATCGCGCGTCAGGCCGGCGCCGGCGTAAGCCGAATTCAGGTCGTCCGCGCGCGCGTTCGCCCGCAGCCCCAGCAGCGCGCCCGCCGTCACGACCGCGACCCCCGCCGCGGCGGTGACGATTCCCTTCCAGCGGATCTTCGCGCCCTCCTCGACCAGCACGATCGGCGGGTTGCACTCGGGCACCTGGCCGGGCTGCAGGAAGTAGAGCGTGTTGCAGACGTCGGCGACATCCAGCGTCACCGCGCTCTTCAGGTGGGCGTACACGCGCGTCTGCGCGCCCGTGGCGCCCTCGCGTTCGAGAATGACGTCATGCGCGCCGACGCTCGCGGCGATGGGTTTCGGCAGCGGCAGCGTGCCCACCGTCACGCCGTCCATCACCACCTTGGCGCCCGGCGCGTCGCCCGCGATGACGATGCTGCCGGCGCAGTCGTCGCCCATGCCCGCCCGCGCGAGCACGCCGCACGTTCCGTCCTCCACAGTGGCGACCAGCTCCTCGAGCGACAGGTCGCGCACGCGCCGGTGCACGTGAATCGGTGCGCGGCCGTCCGCCGAGACGACGACGAGGTGCACCGCACGCTCGGCCCCCTCCGTCGTGATCTCGCCGCCGATGACGCGCTCGAGGTCCGCGGACGAGGCGTATTCGCGCAGTTTCTCCGGGTCCGCCGGCGGCGTGTCCGGCGGAAGTGTCACCTCGGCGAGCGGCGACTTCGCGATCTCCATCGCCGTCGCGCGCAGCTGCGCGTTCGCCTGCCGCTCGAACCGCCCGTCGCTGTCGGCCAGCCGCAGGGAGACCACGCCCATCATCTTCAGCGAGGCGTTCGCGGAGGACGGGGCGGGAGTCGTTTTCGCAGTCGCGGCGGGTTCGGGAGCGGCCTTCGTCGGCGGAGGCTTCGCCGGTCCCTTCCGGGCGCTCGACGCCCCGGCCGCAGGCTTCTTCGGCGCCGCCTGAGCGGACGCAGCGAGCGCTGCGAGCAACGTGACGATGAGACCGAGGCGACCCATGACGAACCCTCCGGCGGGCCTTCCGGCCCCGAACGGAGGTTCAGTCTATGCGTGTGAGGCCGAAGGGAAAGAAAACGGCCGAAGCGGCTCCGGAGCCTGAAAATGGCGCTTCTGCGCGATTGTGCCTCTCAGCCGTGCCTGGCCGCGAAGTCGCCCATGAACTGCGCCAGCGTCTGCGCCGACGACACCTCGATGGCGTTGTAGAGCGACACCCGGATGCCGCCCACCGACCGGTGCCCCTTGAGTCCCACCATGCCCGCCTTCGTCGCCTCGGAGACGAACCGCTCCTCCAGCGCCCCGTCGGGCAGACGGAAGACGACGTTCATGACGCTCCGCGATCCGGCCTCGACGGGGCAGCGGTAGAAGCCGCCGCTCTGCGCCATGGCGCCGTAGACGAGGCCCGCCTTTTCCATGTTGCGCCGCTCCATCGCGGGCAGGCCGCCCTGATCCTTCAGCCACGCGAGGACGTTGCGCACGAGGTAGATCGCGAAGGTCGGCGGCGTGTTGTAAAGCGAGTTGTTCTCGGCGTGAACGGCGTAGCGGAAGATCTTCGGAATGTCCGTGCGCGCCGTCGCCAGGAACTCCTTCCGGACGATCAGCACCACCACGCCGCTGGGGCCCAGGTTCTTCTGCGCGCCGGCGTAGATGAGCGAGAACGGCGCCACGTCCTGGGGCCGCCAGAGGAAGTCGCTCGACGCATCGCAGACGAGCGGCACGGTCGACAAGGGGAGTGGCGTCGCCTCATCCAAGCCGTACTGCACGCCGTGAATCGTCTCGTTCGAGGTGACGTGCAGGTAGGCGGCCGTCGGGTCGGGAGTCAGCTCGGCCGGCCGCGACGCGCGCCGCCATGTCCGCGCCTCGCCCGCGCCTTCGCCCGTGTCGGCGGCGATCCTCACCGAAGCACCTGAGAGCTTCGCCACCGTGCGCGCCTCGGCCAGCGCCTTGTCGCCCCAGGTGCCGGTGATGACATAGTCGGCGCTCTGCCCGGCTTTGAGGAAGTTGAGCGGGATCTGCGCGAAGTGCTGCGACGCGCCGCCTGACAGGAAGATCACCTCGTGTGTGTCGGGCACGCCGTAGAGGCTGCGCAGCAGCGCGATCGCCTCATTGTGCACCGCCTCGTACGCCTTGCCGCGGTGGCTGTGCTCCATGACGCTCATGCCGCTGTGCGCGAAGTCCAGCAGCTCGGCCTGCGCGCGCTCCAGGGCGGGCAGGGGCAGGGCGGCGGGGCCGGCGTTGAAGTTGATGACGCGGCTCATGGCGGCTCTCCGGAGCGCCCGGCGGGCCGGGCGACATGCCGCGCGAGTGTCGCACAGGCGGCTTCCGGCGCGCGGGCCTGAAATCGTGGGCGTTCTCGGTTAATCTGCGCCGCTTTCGAGGGGCTGTCCGCGCCCCAGTGACGAGGTAGAGACATGGCCACCGCCGCCCACAGGTTCCCCGTGAAGGTGCTGCTGCTCGAGAACATCTCGCCGGCCGCAGTGGCGCTGTTTACGGCGCAGGGCTTCGAGGTCGAGACCGTCTCGACGGCGCTCAAGGAGCCGGAGCTCATCGCGAAGCTGGCCGACGTGAACGTGCTGGGCATCCGCTCCAAGACGCAGGTCACCGACGCCGTGCTGGCGAGCGCGAAGAAGCTGCTGTCGCTCGGCTGCTTCTGCATCGGCACGAACCAGGTCGACCTCGAAGCGGCCAGGAAACACGGCATCCCCGTCTTCAACGCGCCGTTCTCCAACACGCGCTCGGTGGCCGAACTGATCATCGCCGAGGTGATCGCGCTCGCCCGTCAGCTGGGCGACCGGTCGCGCGAGGTCCACGCGGGCCAGTGGCGCAAGGTGTCGGCCGGCTGCCACGAGGTCCGCGGCAAGACGCTGGGCATCGTCGGCTACGGCCACATCGGCTCGCAGGTGGGCGTCCTCGCCGAGGCCATCGGCATGCGGGTCATCTACTACGACCACGCGACCAAGCTGCCGATGGGCAACAACCGCGCCGTCCCGACTCTCGAGGCCTGCCTCGGCGAGGCCGATTTCGTGACGCTGCACGTGCCCGCCACGCCGCAGACCCAGAACATGATCGGCGCCGACGAACTCGCCGCGATGAAGAAGGGCGCCTACCTGCTCAACGCGAGCCGCGGCAACGTCGTCGCCATCCCCGCGCTCGCCGAGGCGCTCAAGAACAAGCATCTCGCCGGTGCCGCCGTGGACGTCTATCCGGAGGAGCCCGAGTCCAACTCCGATGGCTTCCAGTCGGAGTTGCGCGGACTCGCGAACGTCATCCTCACGCCGCACGTCGGCGGCTCGACCGAAGAGGCCCAGGAGGCGATCGGCCGCGAGGTCGCCACCAGCCTCATCCGCTTCGTCAACACCGGCGCCACGCCGCACTCGGTCAACTTCCCTCACGCCGAGCTGCCGCCCACCCCCGGCACGCACCGCATCCTGAACGTGCACCGCAACGTCCCCGGCGTGCTGCGCGACATCAACCGCATCGTCTCGGACCTGAACGCGAACATCGAGGCGCAGTTGCTCGCCACCGACCCTGCCATCGGCTACCTCGTGATGGATCTGGGCAAGGACGTCTCCAACGAGGTTCTCGCCGCCGTGACGGCCCTGCCGACGAACTTGCGCACGCGCATCGTCTACTGAGCGGCATCTGTCGCCAGACGTGAACCGAATCCGCTCAAGCAGCTTCGACGGGTGACGATTCCTCTCGTGTGGAATTGCCATTCGCTTTCGGACCTGAGCATCGTTCGCGGCACCATGTGATTGATCGGCGCCCTCGTGTGGCGCGACGGAGTGGCGATGCTGCGTTCGAATGCCTTGCGTGTCCTCGGGATCTTCCTTTCGTTGGCGGCCTGTTCTCCGGCCAGCGTGGACGAGCCTGGCTGTTCCGACGGCACAGCGCTCTGCGGTGAAGCCTGCGTCGACACCAACGTCGACCGCGCGAACTGCGGGGCGTGCGGAAAGAGCTGCGCTGCGGGTGAGGTCTGCTCCGCGGGCGTCTGCGCGTTGTCGTGTCAGTCGGGGCTTACGGACTGTGCCGGCAAATGTATCGACACAAACGTCGACCGCGCGAACTGCGGGGCGTGCGGAACGAGCTGCGCTGCGGGAGAGGTC
>JACCDP010118769.1_pt1 | contig 19409 bp, 39 predicted proteins | sample 7445841 | NCBI WGS metagenome assembly JACCDP01 (sample SAMN15323441, study PRJNA562643) | freshwater metagenome | isolation source: river surface water | place: USA:Blue River Watershed | collected 2017-08-17
AGCGGCGTTATCACCAGTCGCACCTATATGTATAAGCCAAATGGAACTGCTCTATCTGTAGCTGGTCCTGCCTTCAGCACTTTGACAGAACTAGGCGGTGGTGGCGCACCTACATATTTCTATTTCAACCAAACAATCTCAACTACAGTTACCAACTACAATTTACTTGATCAAGCGTTGGGTGCTGGCTATGACGGTGTTGCACTTTTATACGCCACTGTTGTAGTTGATTCTACCGGAGTCATCCTTGGCACCAACACCAGTCAACCCGCTGTCATCATACCCTCTCTACCAGCAGGCAGCATTGTATTGTTCACAGTGAGTGCCGGTGGCGTTATTGTTGGCAAGGGCGGAGACGGTGGCACAGGAGCGCCCAGTGGAGTTTGCGGTTGTTTCAATGGAGATCCTGGCACAGCCGGTGGACCAGCCTTGCAATTGGACTACCTCACTCTATTTCAAAACTTTGGCCTTGTCGGTGGCGGAGGAGGTGGAGGCGGCGGAGGCGGCGGCGAGTGCAGCTATATCTGGAATGCCAGCGCAGGAGGTGGCGGTGGCGGTGCAGGATATGGTGCAGGCGGCGCAACCAATCCATGTGGTGTTACCGGTGGACGGTTTGGACAGGCGGGTAGCCCTGGCAGTCTCACTGCTGGAGGAAATGCTGGGTTACCCGGTAACTTCTACACAGCAGCAGGTGGTAATGGGGGAAACATAGGATCAGCTGGTGATCCTGGGCAGACTATTCCGGCAGTGTTTAGTTCACCAGTCTACGGCGGAGCCGGAGGAGCAGCCGGTGCAGCTATCGTAGGCAGTGTCAATTTGGCACCAGGCAGCAGCACCGGTGATGCTAGAGGCGGGATCGTTTAGGCGTTCATAGCAGCCCGAATGGCTGTGGCCGAAATTGATTCAATAGCTGCATCAAAGCTTACTTGTTCGATCTTATAGCCCACGTCCCTACCGTAAACCACGTTGGTGATGTTGGGCAGCAGCATCACTTGATAGCGTCCATGATAGTCTACGAGAGCTTGATCAATGCGCTCTCGCACAAAATCAAAATCAAATGGATTCTTGTCGTCGGTGCCTTGTGTGTCTCGCACTGCAATCAGCACCTGTGGTGCACGTTCTAGTGCAGCCTTGAACACCGCAGTGTGGCCATCATGCCAGGGTTGAAAGCGTCCCATCACTAGGGCAGTAGGGGCTTGGTTGTTCCAGGTCATAGAGAGGTTCCTTTCAGTTGTTGTGCAATGCTGGCAGCATGAGTAGCAGCATCAAAAGTGGTAAAGATCATGTTGGCATTAGAGGGCGGTTCAAACAGTCGATTGGTGTCAGCGTAGCGTCCATGATCAATGGTGTTCATCCATACCACAAAGGCATTACCAAATGCCTGTCGTGTGGCTTCAGTAGGGCACACAAAGTCAGCTACAGCCCAGTGACCAGCCTGGGTAACTTGATCGCAGAGCCACCCCATGCGTGTGGCTTGCTCAATTCTATCATCTAAGCTGAAGCCAAGATCTTTGTTGATGTTGGCTCTCACTTGATCTGCATTGAAATGCACTGCCCCCAAAAGCGGAGCCAATGCCTGCGCCAGTGTGGTCTTACCGCTGCCGGGCAATCCCATAATCAAAATCTTTTTTGTCACGTCAATTTCCATTGTTGTTCAAATTCAGTCAATTCTCTCTTGCTCATCCCAAATTGATTGCGCAGTTCATTCTTACCGCCAGCCAGTTCTGCCATTGTTTCGTAACTTTCAGCAAAACTCACAGATCGAATGTTGCTGAACTCAATCAATGCTCGCATGAGATTTTGTTCAAGCCTGCTCACTGACACAGCGCCCTGCCAATAGTCTTCAAAGGCTTCCCATGCCGTAGGGCAAATACGTCTCACATGAGTTGCGATCAAATCAGCCAGCTGCTGAATTTCCTGCTGTGCATGGGAGTCAGCACGCAAGTTGAGATAGTGAAACAGATTTTTGAGATCAATCTTCCAGTAGAGCTCTGTGTAGTTGTTCAAGGGCAGCACCATACGTGCCAGTTCTCGTGCCAATCCCTGCCGCTCTCCTAGATTGTAGTTTCTACCTCCCTCGCTATTGATGAGGCTGAGATAATCCAGATAGTTTTCTGCACTCACACGTTGAATAGTATTGAAGGTCATCTCAAGTTCTTGACCCTCAAGCTGATGCCCGCTTCCTTGTTTGTTGATGGAGCTTTGAGCTTGCAGTCTGCTGTGTTCGGGAATGTAGAACTCATCAGTCATCACACTGTAGCGGCCACTGTATTCGTTGATTGATGCCATCCTGTGTCTTACATGCTGCCGCATCACAAAAATAGGCATCTTGAGGTGAAACTTGAACTCCACCATCTCAAAAGGAGTCGAATGCTGGTTACGTAGAAGATATCGAATCAACCCCCTATCTTCGTTCACACTCTTGGTGCCATCGCCGTAGCTTACTCTGGCAGCTTGCACAATAGCTGCATCATCTCCCATACTGTCCTTGAGTCCCACAAAGCCGTGATCAAGATAGCGTGCGTAAGCTGGATCGTCTTTTACTTGTGCCCAAACAGTCATACCAGTTCCTTGTTATCTAGTAAGCTAGTTTGGTAGACACCAACCGTCTATGTCAACAGCAGCTAAGGCTTGTTGGCAGCTTGTTTGCGGATAGTTCTGGTCTGACTACGTTGACGACTGCTCTTGGGATGCCGTTTGGCAGCTCTTGTCAAGCTGTTGACTGCAAAGCGAGTGACGTCTTGTTTGATTTTTTGAAAGTCGAGAGTGATTTTGCAGCTCTCGACAATGGCATCTTCGGGATCCATGTGACGTTCTTGCTCCATCACATTGGTGAATTCAAACCCGTTGAGCTTGAATTTCTTACCAGTTTTGGTTTTGATAACAGCTTCTTTGATGTATTTGGGATCTGGCTCGCTGTCAAATTGTATGGCGCTGAAGATATGTTCCCACTCAAGATCTTCTGGTGTTTTTCTACGCGCCATAGTTGTCCTCGCTTGATCTGTTTCTAGCGATATTTAGGCAGATCAAGCGAGGTCCGGGTCTACACTGCGCTTTTGGCAGAGGCTTTCTTGGCTGATGATTTCTTTGTAGCTGCTTCGGGAGCCTCAGAGTGCATCTCAGCAGTGTGGATCTTGCGTGTGGCCGGACGCAGTGATGGATCCATGCGATAGGCTTGCTCTCTCTTGCTTTGAGCATCAGCCTCCAGCAGCTTGGCCATTTCCAGCAGTGCCGCAGCATCGCCTTTGCGACCGCTGATGGTTTCGCCTTCTTGGTTGCTGGCATGCACATTGAACTTCTTCACTTCTGCAGCCACAGCAGCCTTGGTTTCGGGGTCAAGATCGTCAAACCCCTGCGGAAGACTGTCTTGATTTTGATTGAGCGCACCGATAACCTCCTGTAGTGGCCATCTCACGCCCTTGCGGGGAACCATGGTCACATTGCTCACAGGAGTCTTCATCAGCCTGTTGGCCTGGTGAAACTTTTGCAGCATTGTTGCGCCGCTACCGTCGGGGCTCATTCTCCTAGCCAAAACATCAGCAAGATTTTTGGCCTGTTGTGCCTCTGTGCTTTCAACAATACGCCGCAGGCTTTCGTTGAACATGTCTGGCAGTGCATCAGTGTCAATTACGAGTGCATGATCTTGATCTTCTGGCAGTTGCATAAAAACTACTACCACATTTTTACCGGTGTTGTTGAGCTGACCAGTGTGCTTGAGCATTCCTTCAAACATTTGTGCTACCGTCACTTTCTTTTTTGATTTGCTTTTCAGTCTCTGAAACGAACTGATTGATTTTCTCATAGAGTGCTGCAACGCTGCTGAGTTCGCTGCCTCTTAGTGCGCCTCGTTGAGTGATAAGATCAATCAGCACCAATACATTTTTGAGATCTGTTATGGTGATATTGATCTCGGGTTTAGGTTCTTGATCCATATCTGTGTCCTTGATATTCTATACCAGTATTACTCCTGTTGATCTGAGAAATCAATATTTCTATGGTGATTTTTCACAGTGATCAAGCGAGGAGGCCAACCAATATAGGGGATCCACTTGCTGTCGGGAATAGAAATTGGCATCTTTTTGGCCTTGGTTAAGATTTCTCCCAAGGTTGGCTTCACAGGTTCTCTAGCTGGCTTGATGTGACGCCGGTTGCCCTTCTTGGTGTTACAGGGACCACAGGCGCAACAAACATTCTGCCAATTGGTTTTTCCACCATGGCTTCTTGGCAGCACGTGATCTATAGTGAGACTCTTGCTGTCGAATTTTTGAATACAGTATTGACAGGTATACTCATCTCTTATGCAAAGATTGGTCTTGTTGAACTTCACGCCCCTGCTGGTCTTCACATAGGTTTTTGTCACAATCACACTGGGCACCTGTAGAGTTACGCTGGGGCTATGCACAAACCAATCGTCATAGTATTCAATTACTTCCACTTGATCTAGCCAAACCAGTTTAACTGCCTCCTTCCAGCTGATGGTGCTGAGTGGTGCAATCTGCAAAGGGCTGTAGTCTGCATTCAATATGAGTACGCTGTTCATCTGTCTACGTCGGTATCAAAATACCTTTCCTCCACTGTTTGATCTTGTGTGTTGATGGCCAAGGCAGCCAGGCGGCCACCCTTGCTGTTACCTGTGTCTACGCAAAAGACTCTACCTCCATCAGGGTTGGTTTTGGTAACCACCCTGCAATCCTGTCGGTCAACCCAATCATGACCCACAACCACATTGTGGGCCGAGGGCACAAGATTGACCCAATCCCAGATCCGGTTGGGATAGCCGTCCTTGCGAATGGGATCTTTCCTGTCAGTTTGCCCAAAGAAGGCCATCTCGCCATCTGGATTGCTCAGTCGGTGGGTGTTGATGATGTGCCACATTTCTGGTGTGGCAGCACCGTGAGTGAAGAGCCAATTGTCTTTCCTCCAGCATTGCTGACTGTTGTTCTCGAGGGTTTTCCAAGCAGCAAGAAATTTAGCCCGCTGTTGAGGATTGAGGCTTTCAATCTCTCGTATGGTAGCCCAGTTGGCCTCACTCAGTCGGCCTCTATAGTTTTGACCCCAGTTGCTCTTTATCCACTGGCCAATCTTTCTCTCGTGATTGCCCCAAATGACCACAGCTTGGCCACTAGCCACTGTTTGGTAGGCCAGCTTCACACACTTGAGATTGTTGGGGCCATAGTCCACAATGTCGCCCAGCCAAACAATCTGTCGTTGTTCTGCTTTAGCCATGGCCACTACACGCTGCATTCTCACAAAGTCTCCATGCACGTCACCTACTGCCAGCAAATTGCTGCCAAGCTGTGGAGAGCCTACCACCAGCTCCACATTGTTGCTGTTGATGACCTCAGCAGGCACACGCATCAGTTGCTTGCGGCTGGCAGACAGTGTTTGCTCTTGCTTGGAGATCAAGGTTTCAGCATAGGCTCGGGTAAGTCCTCGGCTCAACAACACCGCCTGGCGTCTTTCAGTTGACCGTTCAAACAGCACAAACACCAGTTGAGCACCATACATCTGTGCTATGTGTACAAATGGCTCTCGATCACTGTGTTTGAGATTGGTGGCATCTACCACTGCGCGGCTGCCGTTGGCCAGCTTTGAGTCAACGCGTCGGTAGATTTCGTTCCACACCACAGTATCATTTTCTAGGTTATCGCTTCTGCCAAAAAGCTCCTGCCTGATCTTTTCAGGACTCACAGTTTCCCATGGTGAAAAACGCACACGGGCCCACTCACTCTTGCCGCTGGCAACAGTGCCGACCAAAACAACCAGACTATGACTACAAATGTGCACCATGCACATAGCATAGCAGGTTATGCAAAATTGTCAATTAAAACAAGTGGTTTATATCCAGCAGGTGATGTATGGCACTGAAGATCACGCTGCCCAGTCCTACAAAACTCAAACCAAAACTGGCAGTGCTGGTCCATATGCAGTGTGTGTTTGACAGCACCAGTTGTGCCACCAGTCCACTCAACCCAAAAACTACAAAACAAATGGCAAATAGTGCCGCAATCTTGGTTATTGTGCTCATCAGTTGGCATTCCTGTAGTTGGTTGAAATATTTATAAAAGACACACACAAACAGCCATCTAAATAGTAGCTGTTAAACTTAGGTCTAGTGAGCAACATACAGCATGAGTGAACGTTTGATTGAAAGTAGAGGCTTTGCAGCACGGCAGGCGGGCGACAGCTTTGTTGACCCAGAAAATAGAGAAGATGTGGCCACTTTTCAAGAGCTAAAACTGCTGCCAGCAGACGACATCAGCTATCCCACCAACAGTGATTTTCAGGAAGCTTACCAAAAATGGAAGCTTGATGCAGAGAAAACCAGCTCGGTATATGAGATCAATGAACCCCGCAGTGTGATGCGAGCCGCTTATATTGTAGGCATGGATACACCTAGAGGTGAGGAAAAATATGTGCTGTTTACCAAAGACAATCGCACAGTTACTGGCAAACTCACTAGTATTCCTCCTCATTTGATTCCCAATCATGGCGGCTATGTGCTCAATAGAAGCACCAGTTTGAGTGAGCGCGCTGGTCTCAAGCCCAGTGACATTTTGAGCGGACGTAGATTGTTGTTGCCCAAGGACGTGGCCACGCTGCTTGAGCCAGCAAGAGCCACTGCTGGAGATGCAGCAGTGGAGCAGATGCAAGAGTATCTCACTGCCTTGGCCAACAAAAAAGGCAACAACTTTGTGATCAAAGGTGGTGCTGAGTTTGCCAGCTTACATCAAAAATACTTAGGTGAATGGGCTGCTCCCATAGCCTTGATCACCAGCCAATTCGAACCGCTGGATCAATTGGTTGAACTGCAAGACAACATGCTTGAAGGCAACAGCATTCGCAAGGGCAAGATAGCCTACAATACCAATCCCACCGAAACATTGTTTGACAGCACTGTGGTTGTAGAAGGATTTGAAATAGCCATCAGCAGCAAGGCTCACAAGAGTGGCGGGGCCGCTGCAAGCCTCAAAGGTCTCTATGACACAATCGAAGGTAAGGCTGATGAGATGGGAGCTGACTTTTGGACAGATCCACGGCATCAAAAATTCAAGAAGGTTGTCACCACAATCATACAAAACAGTGCCATCGACGGTATTCTCAAGCTGGCAGAGGAGGAAAAGCTTGTCCCCTCCGGCGATATGCAAAAAATACGCGATGCTATAGAAAAAAGAGAAACAGGTGATTTTACCATCAAAACACAAAGATTGATGGCTGCCTATGCTGCCAATGAAAACCACCCTCAATATAACAGAGGACGCCATGCTCTGGCTGCTGTAGCTCGCGCACTAAGCCGAAAGCTAAATGACGAAGATTATACCGATGTGGCCAAAGCTGTGCTCAATCATTCAAATGTGGTTCAAATGAGCTTTGTTACGGGAGTCAAAGGAAAAGATCTAGTGGCCAAGACCTTCAAATTAATTTGGCCTCCCCGGTTTGACGGCAAGATCAAATTCTGGGCAGACAAAAATTTTATGGCAACTGATACCAAGGGCAAACTTGGTTTCAAGATTGTGAAGGCTGCAGAAGCTGACAGAGAAGAACCAGACGAAAGCCTCAACGCACCCAGCTTGGCCAAGAGCGAGTTGATCAAAATCAAGCGCCAAGCTGAGAGAGCTGTGGGCAAGATAGTGGCACCGGGAAAGAGAGACCAACGCGATCTCAAGGTAAGTGACGAGCTCGCGTTGGGCAGAGAGAAGAAGCGTAGGCGCTAGCCGCCAAACCCAACCTTGAACTTGGGTGCAGCTAGGCTGGGTTCAGCACAGTTGAACACCTGTGCCAGCGTCCATGCAGCTTGGCTATTCCAGTCTTGGCTGGGTTGATCTGCTGCCTCGGCTGCCACCTGTGCTTCGCTGGGAGTGAGCTCACGAAACTCCACAGCAGAGAAACAACGTCCCGGACGCAGTAGAGCGCTGTCAATCTTGTTGAGTTGAGTGATGTTGGTAGTAAAGATCATCTTTTTGTTGGTGACCTTGATCAGTCCATCACTCACATTGAGGAACTTGCTCATCATGGTGTTCTCACCATTGTCTCGTGGGCTGAGAAACACATCAGCATCCTCCACAATGAGAACATTGTGCTCGTCATCGGTGAGATAGTTTACAAAGAACTCGTCCTTGGCCAGCACCTTGTCGTCGTAGGTGACCATGGCATTTACGCCTTGAGTGAGCAGCAGGTGGCGTAGGAAACTGGTCTTGCCAGTGCCGGGAGGACCATACAGCACCAGAACGCTGGCAGGATTGTCAAAATAGCTTTGAATAAACTGATTGACGCCTCCACGGAACCAAGGATAGAACTGGTCACGAATGTGTTGGTTGAGACCAGTCACATGCAGGCTGGCACTGTCGGTGCCTCGGCTGGTGCTGTAGTACCAGCTGATCTTGACCATCTTGTGATCACGTAGTGCCAGCTCTAGAGCATCAGCCAGCTTCATTGTGTCAGTTTGGCTGCCGTAAAGTTCAAATTCATACTCGTAGATGCCATTGGTACTGGGTCGATAGGTGCCATTCTTTACATTGATCAAGGCCTGGTAGCCGCTTTGCACCACAAACTCTTTGCTGCTCACAAAGTTGCCCCCCGCCCGACCGAAAATGTCCACCATAATACGCTTCACTCGAGAGAACAACTCAGTCTCGCTCATTTTGGTATCCATCTGCATCCGTGTACTGATTACCTCGTCAGCACTGCACTCCTGCCAAAAACGATGCATGATGTTGGCCAGAACACTGTAGTTGTGCCCTTCGGTGTGAAAGCCTTTGGTAGCAATTTGTTTGCGATCAATCATCACTGTGTCTTTCTATGGGAATAACTACGTTTGCTACGATACAATAGCACTTGCTGTTGTTGTGTCAACTGAGTTCTTGAGGATCAACTGTGAGATAGACCTGTGACAGATAGTTGATGTAGGCTTCTCTTAGATGAGGATATCGCCGTTGAGCTTCTTCGTGCCATTCTTGTTGATTGGCCATTTGAACAAGTTGCTCAAATTCTTTACGAGGTAGTTCAATTCTCATCACAGGTTCGTGATAGGTTGTTACGGTATAGGGATTGTCAAAAACATTGTAGTCTCGAAATGGATTCACAAGTTCGCCCACGCGCACACGCTGTTCGTTGGTAACCGTAATCTTGGCATGCCAATCCTGGACAAATTTGTCAATGTCTTGGTCTTTCATGGCGTGTGGCCCTCTTTCTTCCTAGCGTATCTGGTGGCTGCCTCACGGCAACTGGCCATGCGTTGGTTACGAACGTCAGTGAGCCAATTTTGATGACCTTCTGAAGTGAGACTGTGGCCCGTTACTCGATAGGCTAGATCGCCTTGGCCAAAATACACACAACTGGTGTCACCACTTGAAACAATCACAGTATAGGCAGGCGTAACAGCAGCGCCTCCCATACCTCCATAACCTAGAGCTGTGCTGCCCCATGTTTGCGGAAACAACACCACCTCCACATCATGGTCCGCGGGCCGACGCACACAATCTTTGCGTGGCTCACTGCGGTTTCGAATGGCATCAGCTTGTTGCTCTTTGCTGAGACTTTGCCAAGCTTCCCAATCTCTGGTTTGGTAAGTGATGTTGGGCAGGTCTTTGTGGAGTGCGGCAGCCAGTGCCGAATGCAAAGCCAGCAATGGATTTCCCAGTTGCATCAAAAGATTCCTTTCTATAACCACACCAGAGCAAAATGTGCTCTGTCGCTGTCATTCTCAAAATACACAGTGGTATAACCAAACACTTGGTCAACACTGTAGCGACCATCGCGGGATACTGAGACGCTGCTGCCCAAGTGTTGACCAAGCCATTCTGTGATTTCGTAATAGCGGCTGTAGTAGCTGCGGTCCAACCTCACCGAATGAGCAAACCGATCTGGTAAACCCGCGGGCCGCATCCCATCCATCCACTTGTCTTTAGTCAAAAAGACTGCTCACACTTCGTTCGTTGTGAATTCGGTCCATGGCATCTGCAATGAGACCACTCACGTCCAGTTGGCGAATGTTGCCTACACCTTGAGTGAGGTCAGTAGCATTGATGGTATTGGTGACTGTCATGCTGCTGAGACCGCTGGCGCCGATTCTTGTGGCAGCTTCGCCACTGAGCACGCCATGCGTCACATACACACTGGCACTGCTCGCACCATTGGCCACTAGAGCTTGCGCTGCGTTGATCAGTGTGCCGCCACTGTCCACAATGTCATCAACAAGAACACAGTGCCTGTTCTCAACGTCACCAATCACATTCATGACCTCACTCACACCAGCACGCGGCCTACGCTTGTCAATGATGGCCAAATCACAGTGCAGTCGTGTGGCCAAGTTTCGTGCTCGCACTACCCCGCCCACATCCGGACTCACAATAACCAAATCCTTCTCTTCATAGCGCCGTGCAATGTCTTTGGCAAACATAGGTGCCGCATATAAATTGTCCACCGGGATGTCAAAAAAGCCTTGAATTTGTCCCGCATGTAGATCCATGGTCAACACTCTATCGGCACCAGCCTGCGCGATGAGATTGGCCACCAGTTTGGCGCTGATGGGGGTGCGAGGCCCGCTTTTGCGATCTTGTCGTGCATACCCAAAATAGGGAATCACTGCTGTTACTCGCTTGGCGCTGCTGCGGCGCATGGCATCTAAAGTGAGCAACAGCTCCATGAGATTGTCGTTGGCGGGATAGCTTGTGCTCTGCACCACAAACACATCCTCTCCTCGAATGTTTTCGTGTATTTCTACACTGACCTCTTGATCTGCAAATCGCTTGATGGTAGCTTTGACCAACTTGGTATCAAGGTGATCACTGATACTTTGAGCTAGAGGAAGGTTGCTGTTGCAGGCCACAATTTTCAACTTAGTTCTCCACGTTATGTTCTATAAGTTACTATGCACGAGGCTCAGCGTCAATGCCAAATGTCATCTAACTCAATTGGAGTGTGTTACCCAAGCTGGTGTCAACGCTGATTACCAATCGCGAGAACTTTGGCACTTGTGAGAGATCAATGAGAGATGAGACAGGCCGCGGATGTCTGGTGGGATGATCCACTTCAAACACCAATCGGTTCTCGGCAAGAGCCGAGCGACTGATGTGATACACGTTGGTGTGATAGTTTCTGTTCATCGAACTTGCGATTCCCAAACGACCATTGTTCAACTCAATCAGCAATCTAGCTGTGCAGTGGGGATCATTCAAGTCCACACTGGCCAATGGCCTAGACTCAAGACGTAGGGTGGTGAAGTCAGCAGGTTTGCTGGCAGCCATCACACGCTGATATTCCCAAGTGCTGGCGATCTGTTTGCAAGTGGGGTCCTCCAGCAGTTGATTGATTTGACGCTCCGCTTCCCCTGGATCGATTTCAGTTTGTTGATCAATTCTAGCCAGCTTGGGACCGCTGCTGAGATACAGTCGTGAGCTGTGTAAGCGAGTGCCCTTGGGATCAAAAATGGCCACTCTCACCGTTTGGTCGGCCCGCAGGCGATTGCTGTAGACATCACTGGGATCCACGTAACCAGTGTTGTGAAAGGTGAGAAAGGCATAGCGGCCCAAATAGATACCTTGAACTCCATTGCTGAGTGTGACCCAGTTGCCCACACGAGCCTCACGCCACGGAAGCTTGCTGTTGGCGATCTCAGTGACAGTGACTGCCTGATGGTATCGTTCACTGTCCCGAGCCAACAGCACGTTGTTGCCATTGCATCGAGCCCACACACAAGCTGTGGTGATCAAACCATTGACCACTTGAGTTTCTTTCAGCAACTGGAGAACATCGTCTGTTTTGACATAAACTCCAAATCCCCTGGGATCCTCTATGGAGATTTCTTCTTTGTAGAAATAGTCTCCAATCCTAAATCCGTTTAGCGGCTGGTTGTCAAGTGTGGTAGTGATCACATTGCTGCTGTCTATGGTGCTCATGCGTCCACGAGCTGCATGATCTGTGCCCCAGGCAGTGACCATGGCCTGCGGAGGCACGCCCTGAGTTCTTTTGCCTATTCCCACATAGATCTTGGGCGGAATAATTGTGCGAGCGTCTGTCATGGACTGTTTCCTGCGGGAGCGATCATGGCCAAATAAACAGCATATTCGTTCTCAATGGCTTCAAGCTGTGGCAGATACTGCTGTTGAACCTCTTCCACTGCCCGTTCAATAGCAGCACTCATTTCAGCAATCAGTTGATTTCTCTCTTGCCAATAGTCTCTCACTGCGGGATCACGTTCGAGGAGGAAAAGTTCTCGCTCTCCTCGGTTGTTGAGATTGGTCAGCGACTCCTTGAGCGCATCATTGGTCATCGTTTGGTTTCCCAACTCTGCAGTCGGTCCAGCCGCAAGCTGCGCCAACCACCGGCTTCAACGTCCCACACTTTCAGCAAGTTGTGCTCCTTGGCCGGAGGTTGTGCCTCACCTGTTGTTTGTCTAGGAGGCAGTAGGTTGGGTTGCAGAGTGGCACGCATCTGGCGCACAGTTTGATCAGCCTTGGTAAAGACCAAGTCTACAACTCCACACTCTAGAGCTTCAATCAAAAGTTGTTTTTGTGGCAGCATCTTTTACCAACTCCTTGGCACGACGTTCAAGTATTCTCAGCACACGCAGCATCGCTGGCGCACAGTAATCATCCAGCTGACTCCATTCAACCACAGCAAATCTATCCAGTTCTGGCTGCGGTCCTCTGTACCCTTCAAAGGTACTTGTGCAAACCAAACTGTCAATTGATGGCATGTTGGCTGCGGGCCACAAAAATAGATGTAGATCCTTGCGTGGTTTGTAGTCGTATAAGCCCAGCGTAACTAGAGACCCTGGATCTGCCACAAGGCTGGTTTCTTCTCGCAATTCTCTCAAGGCAGCTTCCAACGCAGTTTCTCCGGGATCCACTCGGCCCTTGGGCAAATCCCAGTGACTGGCATTGGTCACATGTCCCAACAGCAAGCGAGTGCCATCGGTAATCACTACTCCGGCACTGACGTTTTTGTGTTTGTTCTTCATACTTGCAAATGATTCCTTACCAACTGATCAATCTTGGGCGCTGCTGTTTCCACTGACTCAAAAAATACATGATCAAACCTTCTGTGATCAATAGCAGGATGTGGTTCTAGATTGTTGAGAACCTTCACCCCTGGTGTGTGCCCAAAAAGTGTGTCTACATCTAGAACAACACCACTGGTGCCTACAACCACAACCATTGTGTGCTCTGTGATGGCCTTCACGCTTCTATACAACACACTGTAGTAGGGAGCGTTTTGATGGAAAAACACTGTTCCAGGCTTCACTCCACGCAGGCTGTTGCAATTGGGACAACGACCTGCCTTGTAGTCCCATGGATCAAGACCAATGTCCCAACTGTGACCACAGGCAGTGCATTCCATGAGGTCTGCTCTACCATGTAGATGAACCACATCTGGACAACCAGCAGCTTCCAGGCAGAGGTCCACATTTTGCGTAAACACATCCACTTGATTGGGCCAAGTTGTTTTCCAGGCTGCGATCGCTTCGTGGCCCTTGTTGGGTTTCACATCTCGCAAATCTCGTCGGCGTTGATTGTAGAACTCATGCACTAGGTTGAAGTTTTGTTTCCAAGTGGTATAGTCAGCCACATCCTCAATACGATGCTGATGCCAAAGGCCGTCCTTGTCACGAAAGGTAGGAATACCGCTGGGCGCACTCAATCCAGCACCAGAGAAAACGAGAACTTTATTTGTTTGTTTCATAAGCTAGCTTAACTGTGACCCTGTCGTATTGCAAGCTGAGATTTTCTTTCTACGTATAACACAGCCGGAAAAAGTCGGCACTGCTCTGCTCACGGAATCGAAAACAGTGCAAGGTGTCTCCCCACCAGCCATGTGTCCACGCCCAATCTTTGTTTTCGATCCCAACATGCACTCGCAGCCACTCTCTCAACTTTTGTGCCTCAGCCAGTTCAGTGTTGCCCACAACTACAGGATAGGGATAGTGAGGATCCCATTCATTTTCCAACCAGCGTGCCACTCTCTTGGTCATGACCACGCCAACAAAAAGCTCACAAGGTCGCTTTCATTACTGAACAGTATTGTTCCAGAGAATGTGAAAAAATGTGGGTATTGGCAATGCTCATTTACCCATTGACGTATGGGTCTATCTGTCCAATGAACTTCCTCCATAGTTGGCGGCCACTCTTGCTGGTCCAAATGCACTAAGGCATACCAATCACTATCTGGGGCAAGCTTCCGTACTCTCACGGCCATGCCATGTGATATACGCCTGCATCGCGTTCCCTGCTGAAACCCAAAACATAATAATAGTTGTCGTGTGGCCGCCACCAGCGTCCCATTGCAATCCAGTAGCCAGGTGTGACTGATTCAACCTGGAGGTCGGGAAAGATTTCTTCGTCAATGTGATTATAGTCAATCCATACCGGCGGATTTGAATTAGGATAGGGTAGAGCACCTATATTTTCACACCTGGGTTGAATATCATGCCAGCTCTCGTCTTTTTGAAGAGATACAGCAATGAAATCCCAAGTTTTCAACCATGGTTGTTCAATGGCCAATTCTTGCACGTTAAAACCGTCACATGACGTGCTCTGTTGTGTCCAGTTGATAATAGCTTCCCAACGCATAAGGATATCCTTTCTTTTTTGCGTAATTTTGTTTTAGGACCAAACCATAGAGAAATGCACAAAGTCTTCCTCTCTGTCAAACAGCACGCGATGATCTTCTGAGTGCAGTGCCAGGCGCCAACGATAACGGCCTTGCTCGTCAAATCCTGCGTGACCATATTTGTTCAGCCTGGATACTGGCAAATGAGTTTTCAGCCACTCACAGATTTCTTCTTTGGTGGCATTCCTGTAGATGGCTATGAGATTGCGATCAATCATGTCCAAGTGAGCTCAAACTCCACTGCCATTTCCCTGTCGCGGAAAAGGCATCCGCCACTCCACACATGGTATCCACCACCTGGGTAGTGCACCTTGAGCCAAGGCTTGACCTCGTCTGGATCCCACGAGTTGGGACCATGCCGTGGCACCAGATACCAACCGTCAGTTTTGTAGAGCTTGGCCAAAATCGCTGCGTCAATTTCTTCCTGCAGAAGCTTGGCAACCTCATCGCTCATATCCATGCGGAGAGTTTGTGGCTGTTCCATAGTCCACGTGGAGATCAGCTTGCGAACTGGGGCTGTGACAGTTTGTCGAGTGACTTTTATTGCCATTTGAGCATGAATTCCATTGCTGATTCTTCACTAGGAAACCGGGCATAGAAACGACACCAGTTAGACACACTGAGAGGCTCCGCAATCACCCAATTGATTGGTGTGATTTCTACACCAGCTAACAGGGAGATTTGGCGTCCTATATGTTCGAGAACATCTAGATCGTTTTGCCAAAAAAGCGTATAACTGGGGCTTATGCATTTGTGACCGTCAATCAACACCACACACATGTTACCACTACGTCTTGCGAACTGGGGCTGTGACAGTTTGTCTAGTGATCTTTATTGCCATTTGAGAATGAATTCCGTTGCTGATTCTTGTGTGGGAAACTTGGCTCGAAAACGACACCATGTTTGCCGGTTTAGGTCAATGGGTTCTACCCACTCAAGAGGCTGTATTTCTGTCTGTGACAGCACAGAGATTTGAGCACAGACTTGATCTAGGGTTATAGCGTCTTTATATTCCCAGGCCCACCGCTCTACATTCAAACATTTATGAGCATTTATTACCACTTCGCACATGCTAACCCCACGTCAAGGTGAACAACACAGCATCATCCGGTTTTTGAAAGTCCCATGTGTTGTATGTGATCTGCTCGCATTTTCCAGAGATGCTTTCTTCTAACCAAGCGTCAATCTTTAATCCAGTTTGTGGCAAGCCTCTCAAAAGCTCACTCCAGGGATTGGACATATTATTCAATGTGACTCGCGTCCAGCCTCTGCGTGGTTTGGGCACTTCACTCCACGTGTTCTTTCGTGCCATCAGTTGTTTTTCTGTTTGATCACTGTTTCACCACACACTATCCGCCAATTCAAGCCTCGCCGTGCAGTCTTTTCAACCATGGCATCATAAGCCTGTTCTGCATCAGCAAGCGTTTCATAGCTTTTGTGTAGAGTCCACTTTTTGTAGTCAGCTGTTCTCTCTGTGTTTTTGCGGAGAAAACTTGTGAGGCGCTTTTCAACCTTGAACACGCTACACCTGTATGTTACGCCACAATATAACACAACCCATGTGGCATGTCAACTGTAGTTGAAATGCAGTTGACCGCTGAACTCACGCATGCAATGTGGATCCTCCAAGTTTGCCAGCGCATGTGGTGTGAGCAGATATTTGCATGCCACATGCTCACGATTGACGCCCTCTGAAACTTCTGCCCCTTGTGCCCAAAAATCACCATTGGGCACAGCCGCTCGAAACTTTTCTCGGGCATGATCTGGATCGCGGGCAAAGCCAATCCACAGGCTCAAGGTGTGGCCTTCACCTGTGGCAAAATAGTTCACTGCTACTGTGTAGAGCACCGGTTGGGTCCTGTCCATGTGAGTTGAGCATACATCCGATCAAAGCCGCATTTTTGTAGATGCACCCCTTGTTCAAAAAGATCAAGATCTATTACGATCACTCGCAGCTTGTTGGGCGTTTGATTCCAAATCTCTTGATCAAACCACGAGTCAATGGCCTGGGTGATTTCCTCATCTGAAAGGCTCAGCAACCAGGTGTTCATCAAGCTCATGAATCTTGTTATTCCATCGCAAAATGTTTGGCAATCATTTGCGATGGCAGCAAGTGGTCATATTTGCCATCTGCGCTCAAAGGTAGATCTGCCTCCCTCATGCATTCTCGCACAATCAGCTCAGCAAACTTTTTCCGGAAAGCTTGCTCGTAGTATTCGGGCAGCACTTGCACACCCTTGGCCCGTAGACCGCACACATACTCCTGTGCATGCTCATCAGCTTGTGCCTCAAGACTGAGGATGGCTTTGTTCATTTTTCCACTCCAAACTCTTCTCTCAAATCATTACCTGCTTCTTCAACAAGGTCTTCAAAAGTTTCCCAGCTACCACCCTGTTTACCAGGAACAAACTCCACTATTCTTATGCATTCCTGAACAATCAACTGGGCAAACTTCTCTAGGAGTTCTGGCTCAACGGTTTGGTAGTCTGGTGTAGAGTAGCGCTCAGCGCCGGCTGTGAAGCCCGCTTTTTCTGCCAACTGTTTGAAGAGAGCTTGGTTCATCACTTGCTCCACTCTTTGTGGGGCTCTGGGCAGATTTCCTGCACAGGACAGCTATCGCAATACCATTCTTCTTGCTGAGAGTGGATACAACCCCAAGGCTTGGCTTCCTCGTCCTTGCTCCATCCCCACTTCACAGGCATGGTGTCTGCAATCTTGGTGCAGAGTTTCTGAAGCTTCTTGGTGCTGAGCGTGATCTCATGCTGCTGCCGAGCACGGAGCGCATCGTATTCTTCCTGGGTGAGAACGTATTGCATGTGTTGATCTCAAAAGTTATACGGCAACTTAACACAGTGGAGAATCTGTGTCAATCTCAATCAATTTTTGTGTTTTGTTTCTTTGTTCCATTCATCAAATTTTAATTCATTATAATCGTAAATCTCGTTTAGGAGTGATTCTCGGGTGTCAGATTGTCCCCATTCGGCCAGCTTGGTCTCGTATGCCTGTCTATGTTTCTTATACAACTTGTCAGAGAACGACCCATAGTCCCGTGTTTGAATCTTATTGTAGATAGTGACCAATTTGTGTTCTGTATTCTCAATTATCTCAGCAGGTGCTTTCATTTCCCGAAGGCGTTTGACCCTGTATTCTTGTTCTTTGTAGTAATCTTTCAGCTCAGACAACGTTGGTTTGGGCTCAAGGCCATAGAGGTTGCCCATATGTTTTTTAAACGCATCTTCCAGCAATTGCTCACTGCGCCGAGACAGTTCCATATACAGTTCATTGTTTTGATCAAAGAGAACCCAATCGTGGTGACGTGTCTCTGGGCGACCTAGTGGTTCAAACATAGTTCTATTCCTGTTGTTTTTAGACTGTTGTAGAGCTAATCAAATCTGCTCATAATGTACACCCTCTTGTGCATCCGTTACCAACTCATAACCTGTGCCTGCCATGGAGAAGGGATATAGAGCTGGCTTTCCTGTAGCCCATTCAGTTTTGAGATAGGCCACATCACCCACTTGCATAGGTGATGGTTGATGTTTGCGAGGCTGGCCACTTTTGGTATAAGTTGTGGGCAAAGGTAGCGGACTCACTAGTAGTCGCACAGGGACTGAGCTATACACTTGGAGTCTCCATCTTGCGTACAAGGATCCTGGTAGTCTCGATCCTGTCAATAGCAGCCCAAGCCACACCATAAGTTTTGACCAAAGTCTCAATCTCGGCCTCGGCCTCCTCCAGCGTGTTAACTGTACGATAAGTGCCGTTTGGGCTGCTGACTCGAAACTTCACTGTGTCACCTTTGTAGGCCATCTCTCACAATCCTCTTTTCTTGCGCTTGTTTTGAACCACACTGGACAGTTGCTCAACATCCACATCTGCTGTGCCATATCCCAGCAAGCGAATGGCCTCCTCCACAGCACTCTTGCTGCTCATGCCCCAGCCTATTTCAGGATTGGCACGATCCAGATCTAGCACCAGCAGGGCACACACCCTAACAGCATTGGCCTTCTCATCAGCGTTGTCTGTAGTCATGGCTCTTGCACTATCAGTTCCACAATGTGTTTGGATTCCAGCTTCATCATTCTGGCAGCTCTACCTCATGGTCCTGCGGAAAGGCAGCGTTGCTGGTCCTGAGTTCATTGCTGAGATGATGGCGGTATCGAAACACTTGGTTCTCGGCCATATCCCAGACTACCGAGGTGTCTTTCCCCAGCTTCTGGTAGTATTCACCAGTGGTGTTGTCAAAGAACACAGCACCGATCTCAACGTCCTTGAACAGCATTACTGTTCTCCCATTTCTTCCATCAACCGTGCTGCCACCGCTGCCTTGTGTGTATAGAGCTGGGCACGCATTCTACACCCACACAACGGGTGGCCATCCCGAGGTCCCATACAGCAACATGCTGATGGCCAATATTCCCATCCAAGAATGGCATCCACACCACCGCGACTATAAATGTCACGAGCATACTTGACCAGCTCGTCCAAGGTGGCTTCTGTACGTGGCGGCACATCCACTTCTGGTGTGCCAAACTGGTCAGGATACAGTTTGATGAGCACAGCCAGCACCTCATGCGCAGGGCGTTGGGTGGCCTTCACCAGAGTATCCTCATGCAGGGAAACACCGTTGGCGATGGCTTGGCACACCTTGTATTCAGTTACCCGATAGGGTGTGCTGTTGGCCATCACTCGTCTCCCGTCTGTGCAGCACGCCACCGCGGAGCACCGTGAAGGTGGCGCACATCATCAACCTTGGTCTGAGTGCCAAGATTCTTGCGGATCACATCCAGCACAACCTC
>JACCDP010946194.1_pt1 | contig 19404 bp, 17 predicted proteins | sample 7445841 | NCBI WGS metagenome assembly JACCDP01 (sample SAMN15323441, study PRJNA562643) | freshwater metagenome | isolation source: river surface water | place: USA:Blue River Watershed | collected 2017-08-17
CTATCAATGCCCTCAATTCAGGGGCAAAGGTCTGGCTTGCTGACCAGGAAGATTCCACGACCCCAAACTGGGAGAACGTCATCCAAGGCCAAATTAACTTAAATGACGCTATTCGTGGAGTTATTGAATTTACCAATGATGCCGGAAAAAAGTACCAGTTAAGAACAGATGCGCCGCTTGCCACAATCGTGATGCGACCTAGAGGTCTGCATCTTCCTGAAAAACATATCCTTGTAAATGGGGAAGTAACTTCAGGTTCATTTGTAGATTTTGCGCTTTACATGGTGGCAAGTGCCAAACTTCAAATTAAAAATGGTTTAGGTCCATATTTCTATCTGGCAAAGCTGGAATCACACTTAGAGGCAAGAATGTGGAACGAGGCATTCTTAATTGCACAAGATCATGTGGGAATTCCTAGCGGAACAATTAGAGCAACGGTTCTGATCGAAACTTACCCAGCAGCTTTCGAAATGGAAGAGATTCTTTACGAATTGCGGGAGCACTGCGCTGGTTTAAATGCTGGTCGCTGGGATTACATGTTTAGCGTTATAAAAACTCACAGAACTAGCGGCAAAGATTTTGTACTACCGGAACGAAATGCAGTAACTATGACTGTGCCATTTATGAAAGCTTATACGGAGTTGCTTGTAAAAACCTGTCACAAACGGGAAGCTTCTGCAATCGGTGGTATGGCTGCTTTTATCCCAAGTGCAGATCCAACTGTTAATGAAGTTGCATTCGCTAAAGTCCAAGCAGATAAATCGCGCGAGGCAAATGATGGTTTTGATGGCTCATGGGTGGCTCATCCAGGAATGGTCGAACTTTGTCGTAACGAATTCGATAAAGTCCTAGGTGCTAAGCCAAATCAAATTGATGAGAAAAAGGAGCAGAGCCAAGTAAGCGCTGCTGATTTATTGAACGTCAAAGCAACCCCAGGAGTAGTAACAGAAGTTGGACTTAGAAATAATATAAGTGTTTCGATTCAATATTTAGAGAGCTGGCTGCGCGGAGTTGGCGCGGTAGCAATTTTCAATTTGATGGAAGATGCGGCGACTGCAGAGATTTCCAGAAGTCAAATCTGGCAGTGGATTTATAACGAAATCACGCTAGAAGATGGTCGAAAAATCACCAAGAATCTAGTCCGAGAGCTCACCGAAGCAGAGGTAGCCAAACTCGGCGACCCATCTAAATATGCGGCCGCCAAAGAAACATTTATCGCTTGTGCTTTAGATGACGAATACTTAGATTTTTTGACTTTGCCAGCTTACGAGAAGATGGCTTAATAACCAGCTTTATTAAATAGGCTGGAAATTTCATCAGCCGCATTTAAAAGAGTTGGCGCTAAAGATTTAACTCTCTCTTTGGTGTTATTAAAAGTCGGCAAGGTTACGTTTAAGTAGGCAATAGTTCGACCAGCGCGATCTTTAATGGCGGCAGAGATGCCACACCATTCTTCACGGTGCTCTTTGTAATTAATAGCCACGCCAGTTACGCGTGCTTCCAAAATCTCTTTGCGCAGTAGTTGCGGTTTAGTGATAGTGAATCTGGTCGGCGCGGCTAACTTCTGTTTGAGGTATTCATTTAACTCTTCATCACTTAAATTCGATAAATATAATTTTCCAACCGACCCACAATGAAGTGGAACTACCATCCCAGCTAAGTCCACTTGAATTGGAGAATCAGATCTAACTTGATCCATCACCACGAGGTCTCCCCGTGTGGCAATTTCTAGAAATGCGCTTCCACCAGTTTTCTTTGCAACTTTTTCTAAGAGCGGTCGTGCTTTTCTAACAAAACTTGAATTATCAGTAGCGGCAGCAAGTCTGAGCGCACCGGGGCCAACTTTGTAAGTTCCGGTAACTTCATTTCTTTCAGCCAAATCAAAATGAACTAAAGTATTCATTAACCGCCAAGCAGTTGCGCGATTTACCTTTGCGGCCTTTGCTAATTCAGGAATAGTAGGTGGCGCCGAGTAACTTGCGAGTGCATCGAGCAAACCAAGTGCTCTTTCGACCGATTGAACGCGTTGCGCCATGTGAACCACCGTTTCATTTGTTGGGAAAATTTAACTCAAAACCAGCGAAAATTCATCAAAAAGCCTTTCGCGCGATACGAACCAGGTGTACTTTCACTCCATTCCAACGAGGGAAGGCGAGAGGTTTAGACGTGAAAATCAAAGCTGCAGTATTAGATGAAGTAGGTAAAGATTTCCGAATCGCAGAGGTTGATATTGATAAACCTAAATCAGGTGAAATTCTCGTAAAAGTTGCAGCGAGCGGACTATGTGCCAGCGATTTAAATGCAATTGATGGCAAGCGAAAGCTGGTGCCATTTCCAGCAGTAATTGGCCACGAGGCTGCAGGCGTCGTAACCGAAGTTGGCCCAGATGTTTCAGGAATTGCAGTTGGCGATCATGTTGTCATGTCTATCGTGCCAAACTGCGGCGAATGTGAATGGTGCAAACGAGGTATTCCAAATTACTGCGCTACCGCCGGAGATGCGATGAGCGTTGGTGGCTTATTTGATAAAACTAGCCGCTTATCTGAAAATGGTTCAAAATTAAATCAATTTCTATGTGTAGCATCCTTTGCAGAATATGCAGTTGTACCAGCATCTGGTGCGGTTGTGATTCCAAAAGAGATGCCATTAGATCGCGCTGCGCTTTTAAGTTGCGCAGTCTTAACCGGCTATGGCGCAGTTGTTAACACTGCGAAAGTTCAACCTGGCTCTTCAGTTGCAGTATTTGGATGCGGTGGAGTTGGCTTAAATAGTATTCAAGGCGCAAGAATTATTGGCGCAAAAACCATCATCGCGGTTGATGTGAGCGATGAAAAGTTAGAGATTGCCAAGAAAGTAGGCGCCACTCATACGGTCAACGCAGCCAAAGAGGATCCAGTTGCCTTTGTGAAATCAGTTTGTGGCGGCGCAGATTATGTTTTCGATGCCTCTGGCCGTGAAGCCACAATTTCTCAGGCATGGCTAGCCACGGGTGTTCAGGGCCAATTGACTCTGGTTGGACTTCTAAAAAATGGAGCGCAATTGACCATCGATGCCGGGCCTTTTGTCAATGAACAATCGATAAAAGGTTGCTATTTCGGCTCAGCCAACCTTCAGAAGGATGTCATTTCGTTAGTAAAAAGTTATCTAAATGGTCAATTATTCCTAGACGAACTCATCAGCGAGCGAATAGGTTTGGAGGGTCTTAATGATGCCGTCAAGCGATTGAGGGCAGGCGAGGGGGCCAGAAACGTTTTGGTGTTTGACTGACCAGACAACCTACGCAAAGATTCCCGCGTTCTGAAAATTTCACGTGATTTTTCAGGAAGCGGGTAAAAACTAAATATCCACCCCACCAAAAGCAAAATCAAACAAATAAGGAGAAAACAGTGAAGTTTTCAAAGCTAGCTAAGGTTGCAGTAACAGCTGCAGTTTCATTAGCACTTGTGGTTCCGACACTGACTTCTGCAAATGCTGCGAGTAAATACGCAACCGCTACCAGCGCTTCACAGGCTGGCGGCCTTGCAGGCTTAGCAGCAGAGTGCAAGAGGGAAGGTCAGTTAAACGTTATTGCGCTGCCACATTATTGGGCAGATTACAAGGCAATGATTGATGGATTTAAAGCTAAATACGGAGTTAAAATCGATGAAGCAGATCCAGAGGCTTCATCACAAGATGAAATCGATGCAGCAAATCGCCTGAAGGGAACCAACCGTTCTCCAGACGTATTTGATATCGGTTTAGCTGTTGCAGATAAGTACCTTGGAACAGGAACCTTTGCTCCTTACAAAGTACGTAACTGGCGATACAACGCAGGCGCAGATAAAGTAGCGAATGCTGAATACACACCAAACTACTCAGGCACAATGACAATTGGTTACGACGGTTCCCTTGGAACTATCACCAAGCTTGATGATCTTTTGAAGCCAGCTTTCAAGGGCAAAGTAACTATCAATGGTGACCCACAAGGTTCATCAGCTGGACTTAACTCAATCTGGATGGTCAACCTGGCTCTAGGTGGCACATTTGATGACATTTCACCAGCGGTTGCGTGGTTTAAGAAGCTTAAGGATGTTGGAAACTTCATCAACGTAAACCCAACTCAGGCGACAATTGCTTCAGGCCAGACCCCTGTAGTTATGGACAATGGCTATCTTGCAGTTAGCGTTGCCAAGGAATTCAAGAAGGCTGGCAAGACTTGGAAGTTGTTTACACCAGCAGCCGTGGGTTCTACCTATAACTCAGCAGTTTCAGCTTGGGCACCACACCCAGCTTGCGCTCGCCTATGGATGGAATACACCTTAGGTGAAGAAGGTGCTGCGATTTGGGCAGGTGGCGGAGCAACTCCAACACTTTGGGCATGGATGGTTAAGACCAAGCGTGCACCAGCCGCAGGAATTGCAGTTATCGGTAAGAGCAAGGCGCAAACACCTGCAGCAACTGGTGATCAATCAACCAAGGCACGTCTATATCTAAAGACTGCTTGGCCAGCTGCAGTAGGAACCAACTAAGCAATAATCTCTTAGATGGCGAATAATCAATATCAGGGAACCGGTACCGCCAAAAGCGGTACCGGTTCTCGGTATTTTCGTAAGCACAGCGCATATCTAGGTGTGCTTCCTTTTATGATTTTTACAGGATTATTTTTAATTTACCCTACATACAATGTGATTATCGGAGCTTTTAGAAATGAAGCTAATGAATTCGATACTTCGAAAATTACCGAACTAATTGAATCGCCGATCGTTCGAAAAGCTTTTTACAACTCCTTAGAGATTTCATTTAAAACCGCAGTCCTCGGTGCAATTCTGGGCGGATTATTTGCATGGGCACTTGTTTCTGGGAAACCAGGTGGCCGCTTCTATAAAATTACCGTTGCGATCTCTTCAGTATTGGCGCAATTTGGTGGTGTAATGCTTACCTTCGCATTTCTAGCAACTTTCGGGTTTAACGGCGTAGTTTCTTCAATATTTGTGAAGCTAGCGCCCGAATCATTTTTAGCTCAATCATCATGGCTCTACACCATCAATGGCTTAGCCGTTGTTTACACATTTTTCCAAATCCCTTTAATGGTCTTAGTTTTCCTACCTACATTAGAGAACATGAAACCACAATGGCGTGAAGCATCTGATTCGCTTGGCGGCAGCCCACTTGAATACTGGCAAAGCGTTGGAATTCCAGTTCTTACTCCATCTTTTTTTGGTGCGATGCTGCTCTTATTTGTAAATTCATTTTCAGCATACGCCACTGCCGCAACGCTGATAAATCTCTCTGACTTTCTAACACCTCTACAAATTGGAAATGCTCTATCGAGTGAAGTCGGTAACGCCAATCCGCAGACCGCAAAGGCTCTATCTCTAGCGATGGTCATCGTGGTAATTATTGTGATGGCTTTATATGCACAGATTCGCCGCCGAGTAAGTCGTTGGGAGTCCTCACGATGAAACCGACTTGGAAAGTTAAGCTTTGGCGTTATTCCATCATTTTTGTGGTGAGTCTTTACCTTCTGTTACCTATTTATTCTATGTTGGATTTTTCAACCAAGCCTTTTGCCTTCTTTCAAAAGGGTAGGACGTTGGATGCCTGGAAAGTTATTCCAAGTCAGCCTGACTTAACTATTGCAATATTTAGATCTTTAATAACTGCCGCGATTGTGATGTTTTTAATTTTGGTACTAATTGTGCCAACCGTGGTTTGGGTGCACTTAAAGTTACCAAAGTTGAAGAGGATTGTTGAATTAATTTGCTTAATTCCTTTAGCGATTCCAGCAATTGTGATTGTGGTTGGCATTGCACCGCTCTATCGATGGATCTCAATTAACATAACCGAATCGCCAATTTCACTCTCTTTGGTTTATTCAATGTTGATTTTGCCTTACACCTATCGAGCTCTGTCGGCTGCTTTGGATGCATCTGATATTCATACTTTGGCTGAAGCTGCGCGCACTTTAGGTGCATCAACCACCAGAATGATGGCCGGTGTGATCATGCCAACTCTTCGAACAGGAATCTTAAATGGTTCATTCATTGCAATTGCGCTGGTGCTTGGCGAATTTACTATTTCTAATCTTCTTAATTACAAAACTTTCCAAGTGGTAATTGCAACAATTGGCCGCTCCAATGGAAATGTGGCAGTTGCAGTTTCATTAGCTTCAATTATTTTCGTATTGCTTCTCTTACTTTTAATTCCACAGAAAAACCGCCAGAAAGAAGTTTTGGATGTTGATGTTGCTTAATCGAAAGGAAATGTAGTGAGCTCTGCATATGTGCAATTGGTTGATATCGCTAAGCACTTTGGCCCAGTAAAAGCGCTTGATGGATTAACTTTAGATATCGCCAAAGGTGAGTTTGTTGCGCTTCTTGGACCTTCAGGTTGCGGTAAGACCACAGCGCTTCGCGCATTAGCTGGCTTACAAGAGTTAGATCGCGGTCAGATCATTGTTGATGGAAAAGACATTACTTTCACTGCGCCAAATAAGCGCAATATGGGCATGGTTTTCCAGGCTTATTCATTATTTCCACATATGACTGCTCGTGAAAATGTTGAATATGGTTTGAAATTAAAGGCGCACAAAACAGCGGCAGATAAGCGTGCCGATCGCTCAGGTGAATTGCTCGAACTAGTTGGCTTATCAACACACTCAAATCATTATCCACATCAAATGTCTGGCGGTCAGCAACAGCGTATTGCGTTGGCACGTGCGCTAGCTATTTCGCCACAAGTTTTGCTGCTTGATGAACCACTATCGGCGCTCGATGCAAAGGTGCGCACCCAGCTGCGAGATGAAATTCGTCGTATTCAATTAGAGCTTGGTACAACTACTCTTTTCGTAACTCACGACCAGGAAGAAGCACTTGGCATAGCAGATCGAGTTGGCGTTATGCGTAACGGCCTGCTCGAACAGATTGCTTCGCCTGCCGAACTTTATGATCGACCTTCAACCTCTTTCGTAGCCGAATTTGTTGGTCTTACCAATCAAGTAAAGGTAAAAGTTTCTAACGGTAAATTCAGTGCATTCGGTACCGAATTAAGCACTCTGCCGGGATCTATTTCCTCTGGAGAAGGCGTGGCACTAATTCGCCCTGAATCACTCACTGTAAAGGCGAGCAAAAGCGGTGATGGACGCGTAGTTGCAACTTCATTCTTAGGTTCAATTTGTCGAGTAATGGTCAGCTTGCCAGATGGCAGCAGGATTAATGCGCAGATGGAATCTCAAGATGCATCAGGATTGCTACCAGGCACTGCAGTTGATGTCAGTGCTGATAAATTTGCAGTATTCGTGAAGTAATATGAATTTTGGAAAAATAACTTCGATAGAGAGTTATACAGACGAATTTGTCTGCTTTGTAAAGGTAACTACCGATGAGGGCCTTGAAGGTTGGGGCCAAACTTCTACCTACAACGCAGATATCACTGCGCAAGTGCTGCATCGCCAAGTAGCTCCGTGGGTTTTGGGGCAAGCTGCAGATGACATCGGCTTTCTAATAGATCGAGTAGAAGCCAAAGAACATAAATTTCCTGGTAGTTACCGTTGTCGAGCTAATGCCGGACTTGATACTGCGCTCTGGGATTTGCAAGGTAAAGCATTAAATAAGCCGGTTGTTGAATTATTAGGTGGCAAAGCAAAAGCGTTACGCACATATGCATCATCAATGAAGCGCGATATCACTCCCCAAGATGAAGCAAAGCGATTTGTAGAGCTGCGTGACAAGTATGGCTTTGATGCATTTAAGTGGCGGGTAGGCGCTGAGTGCGGAAATGATGTTGATGAATGGCCGGGCCGAACCGAGGAAGTGGTACCGGTAGTTTCTAGGGCACTAGGTGATGGAATTTCAAAGTTAGTCGATGGCAATTCTGGCTTCTCTCCAAAACGTGCAATTGAAGTTGGCAAACTTCTACAAGCCGAAGGTATTTCACACTTTGAAGAACCATGTAAATATTGGGAGTTGTCAGAAACCAAAGAAGTAACCGATGCTTTAGAAATTGATGTTACTGGCGGCGAACAAGATTGGGATCTCTCAACTTGGCAACGAATGATTGATATGCGGGCAGTAGATGTTCTACAACCGGATGTCATGTACATGGGTGGAATTTGGCGCACTCTTAAAGTCGTAGATATGGCTAAAAAGGCTGGTCTACCAATTACGCCACATAGTGCAAATCTTTCACTCGTTACGATTTGCACAATGCATCTACTTGGCGCGATTGATAATCCTGGAAAATATTTGGAGTTCTCAATCGAGCAAGAGGATTACTATCCATGGCAGGTCGGTTTATTTCTTGGCGATCCCTTCAAAGTTGAAGGCGGCAAAGTGATGATTCCTTCCGAGCCAGGGTGGGGAGTGACAATTAATCCAGAATGGTTGGCAAAGGCCAAACGCCAAGTTTCTTCACAATAAATTCCATTATGTAGCACTTCAGTTCTAGTAAGTGGAACTTAATTTACGTACTATTTCTCGCTATGAAGAACATCCTTGATGCCATTGGCAATACCCCATTAATAAATATCGAAGGCATTTGGGTAAAGATGGAGTATTTGAATCCATCTGGTTCGATCAAAGCTCGTATTGCTAAGTACATGATTGAACGTGCTGAAAAAGAGGGACTTTTAAAGCCCGGTGACACTATCGTTGAAGCATCTTCTGGCAATACCGGAAATGCAATGTCTATGGTGGCAGCAGTTAAGGGCTACAAAATGTTAGTTGTGATGCCAACTGGTTTATCACAAGAGCGCGTTGCGATCTCTAAAGCATTCGGTGCAGAAGTTAGAGAAATCGGAGATTTCCATGTAAATGAGGCTCTAGATGAGTGTCGACGTTTAAGCAAAGAACCTGGTTATTTTGCACCGCAACAATTTGATAATGAGTGGAATGTAAATGAGAATTCAGAATGGCTGGCTCAAGAAATATTGAAGGAGCTTCCATCAAAACCAGAATTAGTTATTGGTGGAGTCGGAACTGGTGGCACCATCATTGGTGTGGGTAAAGCATTTAAAGAGGTAAACCCAAATTGCGAAACTTATGCACTCGAACCTTCTGAATCTTGCACTATTGCTTGCGGAGAAGTTGAGAAGCATTTGATTGAAGGAATTTCAGATGGTTTCGTGCCAGGAATCATTCAGCGCCACGAACATGAAATCGATGGTTTTGTTCATATCCACTCAAATGACTCAATTGAAGAGATGCGCCGCATCGCCCGCACGCATGGAATTTTTGTTGGGCCATCATCTGGCGCGCACCTATTGGCAGCGAAGAAGTTAAAAGAAGAACATAATTTACAAACCGTAGTCACCTTCTTCTGTGACGAAGGTGAAAAATACATGAAAGATTATTGGCTTAAGTATTAATTTGAAAAGCTGTTAGCAGTCTTTAGGAATTGCGTGCAGCATTGGCTAAGATGGCATCATGAATGTATTTAGCTAATCCAGCTTGTTGCTTTTCGTAGTGTGCAGTAAATCGGGGATCTGCTAGATACATAGTAGCTAAGCCAGTATGTATCTGATAATTACAGTCATACCACCAATCACTTATTGACTTGCGGTGGGCTTCTGCGCCGTCCATAGCCCTTTCGCTATTAGCAGGTAATCCCTCGTTAAATGCTGCCAGAACTAAATTTGTCGCATCTTGCATAGCGCTCTGCGCCTTGGCGATATCTTCTTTTGAATAGCCAGCAAGACGTTTCTGTGAATCTTTATATTCCGCAGTATCGCCCCAACGTTCTTTGGCCTCTACTTCATATGAACCAGCTGCATTGGAATTGTAAGACATAGATAAAGTTTAACTGATGGCTACTATTTGCCCTGTGCCGGACTTAAGTAATTTTCCATTAACAAAACCTTTAGCTAATCGTTTTCGTGAAGTTGTTTCAGGTTCAAAAGACGGCACTCCCAAATGGGCTTATCAGATGCTCGAAGGTGATGATGAAGGCTACTTTGGACCAGAATCAGCAGTTTGGGAAGTACATGGTTGCGTCTCAACAATTGTGGGCGGAATTAGAGCGCTACTTTTGCAAGCTGCCCATCCTGCGGCTCTAGCAGGTGTAGCAGAGCATTCGCGTTATCAAGCAGATCCACTTGGTCGCTTAGCAGGAACTACAAAATGGTTAACAATTACCTCATTTGGCGCAACTGAATTTATTGAAAAGGAAGCGCGACGCGTAAATGAAATGCATGGTCGTGTTACCGGAACTTATATTGGCAAAGATGGTCAAGTTCATGATTACGCTGCCAAAGCAAGTGAATATTTACTTTGGGTACATTGCGCCTTCACCGATGCCTTTTTGAAAACCTATGTTGATTTAAATTATAAATTTAAGACTTCGGCGGACCAATATGTAATGGAGTGGGCAAAAAGCGCCGCACCACTAGGTTTAAAAGATGCACCAAAGTCAGTGGCAGAGCTAGAAGAGAAGTTAGATTGTTTTAGAAACCACGCTTTAACCGCTAATGCGACCACAAAGGATGTAGTTAAATTTATTTTAAAGCCGCCTTTTTCTAAATTGGGCTTGATTCCATTTACAATTTTTGCAAATGCGGCGGTCGCAACATTGGATCCCAGAGAGGTGGCGCTATTAGGGCTGAAAAAACGCGGCAAAGTCTGGCTCAGGATTTCTAAGGTTATTTTGGAATTCTTAAGTGCAATTTTGGGCCATGAATCACCTAGCCAGAAGTTTGCTCGGCAGCGAATCGCTAGGCTACGTAAATGACTAGAGTGATTGCACATCGCGGCTATTCGGCCAAATACCCAGAGATGAGCCGAGAGGCATATGTAAATGCGATTCCGGTGAGTGATGGTTTTGAATGTGACTTACATTTGACCAGCGATTTAAAACTATTTTGTTGGCATGACGACACCATGGATCGCACTTCAAACATGAGCGGCGATGTACATGAAATGACTTGGAAAACAATCAGCAAAGCAACGCCACAGCCAATTCTTTTTAAAGAATTTATGGAAATCGCTATGAGTGCAAGTAAAGATGTTTTGATTGAGACCAAGCATCCTCAAAAATTTAAGGGCTTACTTGAGAAGAGATTGAAAGCAGAACTAGATCAATTAAATCCAAAGATAGATATGAGCTTCATGTCGTTCGATCCCAGGGCAGTCTGGAGAATGCGAAATTTTCCCGGGCGAAAAGTTCAGCTGCTGGAGAAGAAAGTTTATGTCCCTAAATTTTTTGCAGACGTAGTAGCACCTTATTGGAAGTTAGTTACCAAAGAATGGGTAGACCAGGTGCATGCGCGCGGTCAAGAGATGTATGTGTGGACTGTTAACGACCCAGAAGTTGCTAAACGTTTAGCCGGTTGGGGTGTGGATACTCTGATTAGTGATAACCCAGAGTTGATTGCTAATTCGCTCTAATTTCTCGCACTTCTTTAACTAGAAATGGAAGTAGTAGCGCTACTAAAGTCACAAATGCAAGCGCATTGGCTGTAGCGGAATTACCAAATTTTTCAGAAATTGGTCCTGCAAAACCTAATGCAATCGGAGCTAAAGCCATGCTTCCCCAGGCATCGTATGCCAAGACTTTAGATAGAGATTCTTTAGCAACAACTTTTTGAATTGTAGTAATCCACAAGACATAAAATAGATCCATTGCGATTCCGAGCATAAAAGCAGTAATTGCAATTAAGAGAACTGAATTACTGTTGCCGACAGCTAGAATCCAGATCACTGTTGGAAATTGGGTTAAAAGTGCAAATCTAATTGGATATTTCGGTCTAATTTTTCCTGCAAAAACCACACCAATAACCGAACCAATTCCCCAAACAGTCAGTATCACTGACCAAGATTTTGCGCCACCGAGATTTTCTTTTGCAACAATTGGTCCGATTACTGAATATATAGATCTTTCTGCGGCCATGATTACGGTAGATGCAGCCACAATTGCAACTATCCATTTATGAGTTTTGAATTCTTGCCAACCTGTCCGCAGCTCTTTAAATGTAGATTCGCTACTTGATTTAACGACTGGCGTTAATTTACGGAGTGAATACACGAGTATCCCTGCAAACATGAAACTTAATCCATCAATAAATATCGCCCACCCCGGACCTACTGATGCAACCAATATTCCACCAATTGCAGTACCAATGATCATCGCTAAATTCGAGGAGAGCATGATTGACGAATTAGATTCTTGTAGAATTTTCTCATCTGCTAAATCCGAAGTAAGAGCACCCATTGCTGGATACCAAATAGCATTTAGAAATCCACCAATAAAGCCAACAATCACAAAAATTAATACTGATCCATTATTTGTGATCAGTGATATTCCATTTATTAAGACCAAAATTCCAAGAATTAGGTCGGTACCTCCAACTAGTTGTGCTCTTGGAAATTTATCTCCAATTACTCCACCAATAAGCATGAAAGTAACCAGGGGGAACATATTTGCAAACCAAACCAGAGATAATGAGCTTGCGGTTGCTCCAGACAAACCAAGGACTCCAAAGGGAATCGCTACTGGTGCAAGGCCGTTTCCAAAATTAGAAATAAATCTCGCTAATACTAATTTTCTAAGAGCTGGGTTCTCCCAGACTCCTCTAAAACCACTAGACATTATTAATCACTGGCTTGCCCTGATTTATGCTGATAACGGCCTAGAAATTCTCGCTTTAATTCTTGGAAAGTGCCATCTAGTAAGGCTGCTCTCATTTGATCGACTAAACGCACAATAAATCGCTCATTATGAATAGTTGCAAGAGTTGCGGCAGCCATCTCTTTAGCGCGAAAAAGATGGTTTAAATATGCCCTGGTGTAGTTCTGGCAGGTGTAGCAATCGCAATTTTCATCGATTGGGATGAACTCACGACGGTGCGGGCCGTTAGATACATTGAAACGCCCTTGCATTGTATAGACCGCTGAAGTGCGCGCAATTCGAGAAGCCAAAACGCAATCAAAGGTATCAATACCATTTTCAACGCCAACAAATAGATCTTCTGGCGCACCTATCCCAAGCAGATGTTTTGGTTTGTTGACAGGCAATTCTTCATTTACCCATTTAACGATTGTGCCCAGTGAATCTTTATCTAAGGCGCCACCGATTCCAAAACCATCAAATTGAATACCGGAAGATTCCATGGCGCCAAGTTCTTGCGCTGCTTGTCTACGCAAATCTTCATATTGAGCACCTTGTATAACCCCAAATAAAGCCTGGTAAGGCTTGTGGTGTCGAAGTTCAGTGAGGCGTTTATGTTCGTCTAAGCAGCGGATTGCCCAAGCATGTGTTCGGGCCAGAGCTTTCTTTTGATAACCGCGAGTATTGTGCAGAGTTGTGCACTCATCGAATGCGAACATAATGTCCGCACCAATTTTATGTTGAATCTGCATAGAGATTTCCGGTGTGAATCGGTGCATAGAGCCATCTAAATGCGATTTGAAAGTCACACCTTCATCATCCACATGTGCAAGACGTTCTTTATTATCTGCAATTACATCATCAGCACGGAAAGTATCAGCATTCATAGCTAAGACTTTCTTGAAGCCAACACCTAAAGATAAAACTTGAAAACCACCACTATCGGTAACAGTAGGTCCATTCCAATTCATGAATTTAGCGACGCCGCCAGCCTCATCCAAAATATCTGGTCCGGGTTGTAAGTAGAGGTGATAAGCATTGGCAAGAATTGCTTGCGATCCAAGCTCGCGCATAGCTTCTGGTAACACAGATTTCACAGTGGCCTTGGTGCCGACTGGAATAAAAGTAGGAGTTTGAATTTCGCCATGTGGCGTAGAGATGGTGCCAACGCGGGCCATGCCATCTTCTTTTTTTATTTCAAACTTAAAACTCACAGCCCTAAATCTATCGGTAGGCTACTTATATGAGCCAATCATCATTATTAACCCTTAAAGATGGACGCAAATTAGAGTATTTCGAAAATGGTGTCGCCAGCGATAAAGCGATTCTTTTTTTACACGGAACTCCAAGTGACGGAACTCTCTGGGCAAATTGGTTTGCTGAAATTAAAGATGTAAAAGCGATCTCAACTTCACGCGCTGGTTACGGGCTATCTGAACGACATAAGGGTCGAACTGTTGCAGATGATTTAGCCGACCAAGTAGCGGTTCTTAATCATTTAGGAATCAATAGTTTTGTTTCAATAGGTTGGTCTGGTGGCGGTCCACATTCACTAAATATGACCCGAGATGAAAGGTGTAAAGCTGCTTTCACATTAGCTGGAGTGGGTGAGTGGGGAAATTCAGATTTAAATTTCTTAGAAGGAATGGGTCCTGAAAATCATGATGAATTTGGCGCAGCGCTAAAAGGAGAGGCAGTAATTACTGAGTGGATGCAGGCAAATGCCATCACTATGCGTGATGTCACTGGTCCGGATTTAATTGCAGCATTTGGCGGATTAATTGGAGATGCCGACAAGAAAGCTTTAACTCCAGAAGTAGCTGAAGACGAGGCTACTATGTTTCGCAGAGCGCTTTCAATTTCATTTGATGGCTGGATTGACGACGATTTAGCTTTTGTTCAAAGTTTTGGATTTGAATTATCAAAAATTGATAAGCCGGTTGTAATTTGGCAAGGCGATGATGATTTTATGGTTCCGCATGCGCATAGCGTTTGGTTGGCAAAACATATTCCTGGTGCAGATTTGAGATTTGTGCCGGGTCATGGCCACATTTCGCTTGGCGAAGAGTTTCGTCCGAACATAATTAAGGATGCGCTAACCTTTCTCAATGCTTAAAGTGCCTAATGCGGAGAAATTATTGAGCGCACTTGGCTTAGCTCATTTTCTAGATCATCTTAATAACCACGCTCGACGCTTGGTATTTGGAAACATGATCAATGCAATTGGTATGGGCTTAACCATGACCTTATTCATGGTCTATTTGCATACCGTTAGAGGTTTTTCGGCTGGATTTGCTGGCACAGTACTTTCATTTATGGCTTTAATCGGATTGGCAATCAATCCTTTAGTTGGCACTTTGATAGATAAATTCGGCGGCAGAATCATTCTAATTTCGGGCTTAACAATTAAGGCAATTGCAACTGCGAGTTTTGCTTTTGTATCAACAAAAGAGCAAGTCCTAATAGTTGCAACGTTCATGGCGCTTGGCGATGCTGCCAACTGGCCAGCGCAATCGGTCTGTTTAACAAGGTTGGTAGACGAACAAGCTCGCCAAAAAGTATTTGCCTTTAGCTTCATGGCGTTAAATCTTGGAATTGGAATTGGCGGAATTATCTCCTCCTTAGTCATAACTGCTGGTAATTTGAGTTCTTATCAAAGACTTTACATATTAGATGCGCTGACTTTTGTAATTTATTTATCTTTTGCAATCTCTCTTCCAAAATGGGTAGGACAGCGACTAAATAAAGAAGATAAGCAAGAGGGTTCCTACAAGGAAGTTTTTCGAATCAAAGATTTAATGAGACTTTTCAGAGCATCTATTTTGATGATTCTCTTTGGATATGCATCGGTATCAGCAGGTTTGCCACTTTTTATTACTTCAGTACTCGATGCCTCACCTAAATGGCTTGGTTTGATTTGGGCTGCTAATTGTTTGGCAATTGTGCTTTTGCAGGCTCCAGTGCTCAAATGGGTAGAGCGAAATACTCCGAAGCGAAGTTTGATTTATGTGGGATTAATTTGGGCAGCTAGTTGGGTTTTGGTCGGATTTTCATTTATCTCACCTTGGGCTTTAATTCTGCCAATTCAAATTACGAGTTCTGTGGTCTTTGCAATTGGTGAAACCATCTGGTCACCGACTATTCCAACGGTGGTAAATAATTTAATTCCAGATCACATCCGCGGCCGAAGCAATGCATTAATGGCGTTGCAATGGGGGATAGCAGGGGTGATAGCTGCTCCATTGGCAGGTTTCATGTTTGATGCCGGGCTCGCCAAATTATGGGTTGCCTTGATGTGTGTTGGCTGTTTGGCGCCACTGCCATTGATGGCTCGAATTCGCTTCCAATCTGTTACCCAAAAGTGACCTAAAGCGGTCCAAATTAGGACTTTTCGGGTTTTCAAACGGTCAAGTTTTGGTTAAGTTATGAGGTCTGTTGCAAGGTTTTTGCAAGACCTTGCCGCCTAAAAGAAGCCCAACGATGGGTCTACGAGCGAAGGAGTGCGCGTAATTGTCTACGACCGAAGTCAAGGTTGAGCAAGAAGAGATCGTTCAACGCACGCCTCGCCAAATCGCATGGGCGCGCTTTAAACGAAATCGCGCAGGTGTAATTTCTGGCTACGTAGCAATTTTCTTTTTAGCTGCTGCATTCTTAGCCCCAGTTATTACAAAATTATTAGGCCTTGAAAATGGCAAGACCTATCCAGAAACTTTAAATTCAATTGGTTTACCAAACGGAAAGTTTGGTGGCATCAGCCTGGCACACCCACTTGGTGTCGAACCAGGTGCTGGTCGAGATTTATTAACGATGCTGCTTTATGGTTCAAGAATTTCATTCTCCGTTGCAATCATTACCTCTATCTCTAGCATCGGTCTAGGAATGTTAATTGGAATTACGGTCGGATACTTCCGCGGAAAAGTAGATGCAGTAATTGGTCGAATCTCAGATTTCCTATTGTCATTCCCTTCAACATTTATGATCATCGCGCTTTCGCTTCCGATGGTGCAGAGAATCGAAGCTTTAGGAATTGCAAAAGATAACGGCGCTCGCATCATTGTGTTAATTCTCTTCTTCGTATTCTTTGGCTGGATGGGTTTTGCTCGTTTGATCCGTTCACAGGCGATGTCACTTCGCGAACGTGATTTCGTTATGGCTGCCCAAGCAGCAGGTGCTTCTTCTTCAAGAATCATTGTCAAAGAGATGCTGCCAAATCTCTGGCCAACTGCAATCGTATTTTTATCCTTATCGCTACCAGGTTTCTTATCTGCTGAAGCGGTCTTCTCATTCTTAGGTGTTGGTGTGCAGGCGCCAGCGTCTACATGGGGCCTAGTGCTATCTGATGCGGTCAGTTATTGGCGCAATGACCCTACCTATCTAGTGATTCCATCAGTTATGTTGGTTATCGTCGTATTGGCGCTTAACTTACTTGGCGATGCAATCCGCGATGCGCTAGATCCAAAGGCATCGCATTAATTAAATAGATTTCTTCAATTAACGACCTCGAAATTCTCGCGAGATTGCGAGGAGTGAAGTTGAAGGGAACCAAAGCTCAAGGCCGAGTTTTGGTATTTAACTACAAGGAGGACAAATGTCCGGTTTTAAAACAGCTAAGGCTGTTTTGGGCCGCCGTCTAGTAGCTACCTCTGCAGCTTTTGCTATCGCAACTGCAGGTGTACTAGTTGGCACAACAAGTGCAGAAGCTGCAACAGCTAAGACTGGTGGAACTCTGTACTTCATTACCCACGCAGAACAATTTGATCACGTTGATCCGGCTCGTGTTTACACAGGTCGCGATATCGCGTTCTTCAATTCATACCTATACCGTAACTTGGTCTCATACAAGCCAGTTAAGGGCTCAGCTGGTTCATCACTTGTTGGTGACTTAGCAACAAATACAGGCGTTCCATCAAACAGCGCTAAGACTTGGAAGTTCACACTACGTCCAGGAATCACATGGGAAGATGGATCACCAATCACATGTGCTGACGTTGCATACGGTGTATCACGTCCATTCGCAGCTGATGTAATTACAGATGGTCCTCAGTACCTAGTACAGGCTTTGGATATTCCAAAGAATGCTGATGGTTCATCAAAGTACGCAGGTCCATACAAGAAGACCGGACAGGCGCTATTCGATAAGGCTGTTTCTTGCTCAGGTAACACAATTACCTTCAAGCTAAACCGCTCATTCGCAGACTTTAACTACGCACTAACTTACCCAGCTGGTGCACCAGTTAAGGCATCAAAGGACACTGGTGACAAGTACGACCTACGTCCATTTGCATCTGGTCCATACAAGATCAAGAAGTACAAGATCGGTGATGAAATGCAGCTAGTACGTAACACTGCATGGAAGCGTTCATCAGATACTTTCCGTACACCTTATCCAGATGACATCGTGGTTCGCTTCGGTCTAGCTGAAGATGTTCGCGATCAGATCATTCTTGAAGATCAGATTCCTAACACAGTTAACCTTGATGGTTTGATGCCAGCAAATAACACTGCATTCTTCGAAGATTCAAAGCGCAAGAATCAGCGCATGAACGTATTCGATCCATATGTTCGCTATGCAGCTATGAACGTTGCTAAGGGCAAGATGGATAACCTAGCTCTACGTAAGGCTGTCTTCTTTGCAATTAACACCCAAGCACTTATCGACCTTTCAGGTGGATCTGTTTACTACGGTGTTCCAGGTGATAGCCCGGTAAAGCCAGTTCTTGGTCTTGACTATGCTCCAACAAAGGGCAACATTCATGATCCAAATTGGAAGATCACCGGTAACCCTGAGTACGCAAAGTCTCTAGTTGAATCAATCAAGAGTTCAGATCCAGCTGCTTACAAGAAGGCAACTGTTGATGGAATCGTTTGGGATATTGCACAGTCAGCAACAAACCAGAAGGCAGCTGTTCTAATTGCAGATGCTGCGAAGGCTGCTGGCATCGTAATTAAGTTCAACTTCATACCATCAGGTCAGTACTACTCAACCGTTATGGATACCACCAAGCAGAATGACATTTCATCGGCTGGTTGGGGTGCTGACTGGGCTAACGCTTCAACAGTTATCCCTGAACTATTCACCAAGGAAGGTGGATTTAACCTTTCTCAGAACTGGAACGATGCAGCATATGCAGCATTTAAGACCAAGTCTGATAAGGCAAAGAATGAAACCAATCGTGCTGCTCAGGCGAAAATGTGGAAGGAACTTGCACAATACGTCATGGATCAGTACTGGATCATTCGTCCAGTCTTCTCAAAGGGCCAGTTCTCATGGGGCTCTAAGGTTGGCGGAGTTTATTACTGGGAGCCACAGGGAACCTTCGGTTTCGGTGGCCTCTACGTTAACTAACAACGTTAAAAATCTAAGTATTTAATTATTTAAATATTTAGTATTTGCAGGTTGCGGCGGTCAGTAATGGCCGCCGCAATACCTGTTCAGATACCTGTTCAGACACCTGTTCAGATAACTGCAAATTGTTTTAGAAGGGATCAAAGGAAAAAGAAAATGTTGAAGTATGTAATCCGACGTCTGGCAGCGACAGCTGTGATTCTGACTCTGGTCAGCATGTCGGTCTTCGTGATCTTCTCAGTCCTGCCAATGGATCCTGCACGTTTAACATGTGGCAAGGCTTGCTACCCAGCTGTAGTCGAAGCTAACCGCCACCGCTTAGGTTTAGATGTACCAGTACATGTTCAATATGGTCGCTTTGTTAAAGGCTTAGTAGTTGGCCGTGAATATGGTGAAGGAAGCGCTAAATTTGAATGTCCTGCGCCAGCTTTTGGCTATTCATTTAATCGCCATGCCTGCGTTACAGATTTAATTAAAGAAGC
>JACCDP010242233.1_pt1 | contig 19402 bp, 26 predicted proteins | sample 7445841 | NCBI WGS metagenome assembly JACCDP01 (sample SAMN15323441, study PRJNA562643) | freshwater metagenome | isolation source: river surface water | place: USA:Blue River Watershed | collected 2017-08-17
AGTACAAATGATGATATTCGCAAGTTCATCATGTATGTATACTATGCATATATGAAAGACCTTAGGAATAAAAAGAATAATGGTATGCTTCGCAACCAAATTCGTGATTTTTACAAGGCTCTCTCTGCATATACAGGGAACAAACCATCAAGCAATACAATCATTATGCCAAACAGTATGTGGTATATTCTCGAATCACTCAAAAAAGAAAATCTTAAAAAACTCGGAAGAACACTTGAGTGGTAAATGAATAAAAGAAATGTTCCATCTATAGATATGACAGATCATTACAAGACGCTCGGGATTGAACGCGGAGCCTCTGTTGATGATGTCAAAAAAGCCTATCGAAAGCTGGCTATGAAGTATCATCCCGATAAACAAGGTGGGGATACTGAAAAATTCAAGGCAATCAATCAAGCACACGAAATCCTCTCTGATCCCGAGAAGCGTTCACGTTACGACCAATTTGGAACTGATGAACCGATGATGCAGGGTGGTCCAGACATGAATGACATATTTGCGCAGATGTTTGCCGGTGGTATGCCTGGAATGGCTCAACAACAACCGGGTAAGCGTCAAGATCATAATCATACCATCGAATTATCGCTCGACGAGGTGTACCATGGAGTGTCAAAAGGCATCAAGGTGTCAGTCATGAAACCGTGCTTTGCTTGTCTCAGAAAATGTCAACAATGTAACGGTAGTGGTATGATTTCAGGTGTACAGAATATGGGATTCATATCACAGATACTTCAGCGGTCGTGTCATATGTGTCAGACGGCGGGTCATTTACCCATGGGATGTCAACAGTGCAATCATCAAAAGTACACGACCCAAATAGTAAATCTCAATCTGAATGTCCAAAAAGGAATTTTGGACGGCACGATGCGAAAGATTGACGGTCTCGGTGAGCAGGCCCGGACACCAAATGAGCGACCAGGTGATCTCAACATCATCTTCAGATTCAAAAAGCATCCCAAATTTGAGCGAAACGGGAACGACCTACGCTATAAGCTCACAATAACACTCGAAGAAGCGATCAATGGATATATATTTACAGTTCCACATTTCGGGGGGCATATAACAATCAAGACGCATGACTTGGCACCTGTTATCGATCCGCGCATAGACTATCGGGTGGACGGCAAAGGTCTCACTGAAGACTCAAATCTGTATTTAAACTTTGATATTCAATACCCACGTGACCCTTCGCTTCGTTTTACACTGACACCGGCATCCGCAGCTTGACCTGTTCTCTGCACATTGGGCAGGCAACATGAGTTTCACGTTTGCCTCGCCGCGTCACAAAACTCGCTTCCCGTGCAGCTGCGTACTTGCAGAGGCACTCAGTATGGAAATAATGACCACAGCGCGTCTCTTTCCGATCATTAGGACTCATTCGCTCATAGCAGATGGCGCATTCTTCTGGAGGCTCGGGGATGAGATTTTCTTTGATTGCATGGACTTTACACATTTCTAACGATTTAAAGACTTTGCATTTGCACTGAGTCCCTTTGAGGGTGAACGCGCTACAGCGCGTCTTGTCAGGCTTGGCGCGCTCAAGTGCATTTCGATGAATCGTGCACATCTCGAGACCTAAACCACACCGGTTTTTACATTGCCGACCCTTTACGAGCACAGGACAAGGTGCTCGTAAAGAGGACGTAGATGCATACATAAAACGAGGTAAACGAATACCGGCTTTGAGAAAATGAGGCTGGTGAATTTTTGGAATAAGGCCACGCAGTGCAACAAGCTCATCCAGAAGAGCAGTGATACGCTCTTCAAAAGACATATTTCGATATAAACCTCTAGCAATCTCGGTAAAAAGATCTTCAGAAGACATGTTTCGATATGAATCTGTAATGGTTCATTGATGACCCCTGAAGACACAACATAGTTTGCTCGACCGCTTGGACGATATCCGAACATGTATAAAGTGACACAATCAAACACGCCATGATACACTTTTTGACTCGGTCAGGTAAATCAAAAGGTGCAACACTTCTATGAACCGAACCTTCTATGTCAGAACATGACAAGCTTCGTCGTAGATATTCTTTCATGCTATTTTTGATCAATCTTTTTTTAGATGTCGTATTCACGGCATGCTAGATCATCATCATGACAAAATTCGTCGTCATTCTTGATTTCATTGTCGCGCAAAAAACGAGCCTTTGAAAGATCATCTACGAGGTCCCATGCAAGACGGCACTCGATCGTATCTTCAAAGTTGGGACAGATCAGCATCGCTTGATGAATGGCCTTTTTTAGTTGAACACGATGCATCTTCTTTTGAGAAGGAGGTGGGAGGAGCTTTGGGAATATGCATGCCCGTACAAGTATCATTTGCTTTTGTAGAGTTGCATTTTTTTAATATGTACCACATATGTGCCCATGACGTCATATTATAGAATATAGACTAGGTTTTTAAGTCATTAAACTCGTTCAAAAGTCGCCTTTTACATACTTCATAGTTTGGATTTGCTATAGCGACCCGCCATGCCCCCTGAATCCGCCGCGCAGCACTCTCCGCCATATCCATCTCTGTCTGCATGATGGAAGCGAAACGATCTCGAACACGTTGAAAAACTGCAGGTGTAATTTCTGCAACTACAGCCATAACGTCTTCGAGATCACAGTACATAAGTTCAATCATATTCATGTATACACCAATTATTGTACCGTCCAGGATCATATCAAAACATTCATCCCATGTTGTCTGGTATACACCAATTGGTTTTTCGTGTTTGTAAAATTCAGTCGATATGATATTTTCGAGCATATCGACTGAAAAGCATATATTGAGAGTCTTCAATTGTTCAAAGTACTCTGTGACACCCACACCAATATCACTTCTTATATCCTGAAAGAAATCCATGTTTGGATATCATAAACAGGTATGTTGACAAGTTGGGACAAGACTTACATTTTGTTGTACATACCGCTGCGAACTGGGAACAGGCGCATCAGGAGGGACACCAGGAGCACAAACACGATCGCGTGAAGGACGAGGCCACCGAGCTTGGCCGTGCCCTCTGGGCTGGCGACCCAGCTGCCCGCGACGGAGCGCACAAGCTTGTACGTCTCGGGGCTGGCGACAATCATGTAGGCGATGGCGGGCAGGAGGGTGAACTGGAGCTGAGACATTTTCTATCTACCAATATTTTTTTACCATCTCTTCCAGCCATGCCCCCGGTTCGCGCGCTTGCGTGCCACATGAATCGGGATTTTAGGTCGCTCAGTGTTGTAAGATAATTTACGGAGACGTGTATACGTCTTGCGTTCTGACCAAACCTCGTCTGTGTCATAAATGATATCTTCGATAATGTCTGGGTCTACCTGAATCATCCGTAGAGCGTTGAAGGTTTTTTCGATCCCATGCATAGTCAATGGAATAAACTCGGGAATAACCGCCTGCTCACACACTGATTCATATACACCAGTAATGACATCGTTATACATGTCATCAATTCTCTTTCGTTGACTCTCGGTCATGAGTCGTGTCATCCCCCTGAAGAGCATAGTCTTGCGACACATGGGGCACGTCGGAGCCTTGGCGTACCATTCCTTCACGCATGTTTTACAGAACGAATGGCTGCATGAGAGTTTCACGAGCGGCTTGTCAGAAAAGCACACTGGACACTCCATTCGTACGTAAGTGACCCACTCACACTTGATGAAGGGTAAAGACAAAACACTCTAAATCTATATGAGCCCAGACTCTTTTTTTCATCGCCGTCAAAGTGACAATGCGTTGATGATTAACGACTTTGAGTTTACTGACAGCCTGATCGAACCTTTTGTATATCCTATCGTACCTCATATCCGTGACTGGGTGTGGGCGTTTGTGGAGGACCATGCACCTCAGTCACTATTTTATGCATTTGACGGAGGATACGGTCCTTCGCACGCGCCGGAGGTGGTTGAAGATGCGTGTCAGGCATATATACACGATTTATCATGTGACGATCGTATGGCGCTCCATGAAAAGAAACTCGTGGATTTAACAAAGTCTTTGTCTGAAGCTTCAAAACACATGGAGTGGTCTGATATGATCGGTACAAGTCTCCTTGCATCTCTCAGTGAACTCAGGGGTGCGCCACGTGACGAAAAGATTGTATTTGAAAATGCACTCCGTGAGATAATTTCAACATCTCAGACGAAACATTTCCATCTCGCATGCGATATGGATGATGAACAAGATTGGGAGCCTATTGTAGATGTGGCTCAGTCTGACGACGAGTGACACTATCATTGTCGATGCGTTAAAATATATAAGTTCCCAGCCAGTTGAGTATGCACAGGTCCAAGATGTCATTGAACAAGTGAGAATGCTCGGTCGACCTGTTCAGGCTCGAATAGATATATCAAATGTACGACTACGTGACGTGAACCTCATCGGAGTTGTACGTATTATATGGGATCTCCACGAACATACATACGGAGAACCTTTATTGGAGAGCATTGTATTCCTTGGTGCTTCACCCAAAGTGTTGGCTCTTTGGAATGCAGTCCAGGCACTCTTACCTGAGTTTGTCGTTGACCTAGTCAAGTTTCACTCGTTTCGTTATGAGAGTGCTTCCGACGAGGATGAAGATGAATGGAATCAGAACAAAAACCACGAGGCGTGACATCTCAGGTGTAAACACACTTCTTGCTCGTTTATATAAAGCGCCGTCAGGTGTTTGATTTTCGACATTCACAGCTTTAGCATCAGTGATCCATTGCGACTGATAATTGAAGATGACATTGAAAGCTGTATACACGAATAAAAATCCCAGTGCTTGACGGTGTGGCGGTCCTATCATACCATCAATGTAATGAAGACTGAGGATAACGAAAAAAACAATGACATTCTTCACAATCAAGCCGACTTCTGGACTCAGGTTGTTCAAAATCTGAAGCCATGGTTTACTGGTGAATACGAATCCAATAGCAGCCATCGCCCCGGCAAGCCGAAGGTGTTCCATATGATTCATTTAGAAAAATGTATCGATGATTAATAAATGCAGATTTTCGTGAAAACGCTCACTGGCAAGACGATTACTCTAGAGGTTGAGAGCTCTGATACGATTGCAAATGTCAAGGCGAAGATCGAAGACAAGGAGGGTATCCCACCTGATCAACAGCGTCTGATCTTTGCAGGGAAGCAACTCGAGGATGAGCGTACGATGGCTGACTATAATATTCAGAAGGAGTCTACGTTACACCTCGTGCTTCGTCTGCGCGGTGGAACTTAGAGAAATTTGTATATGTGATGTATGTTGGATTTCTTCTTCGGGATATTCACTGGCGGGACTGCTATGTACATTTTTTTACGAAAAAACAAGGTTCACCGTGGGACACAGACAATTGAAGACATTCCAAACTATTGGTTTTCGAGTCAGCCTATAAAAATTACATGGTGAGAGCTTGACGAACAATCATCTTTTCTAGCTTGTTGAGTGTCGGCATCGACACGTCGCATATTCTTCGAATCTCTTCCTTGTCCACCTTAAACCCCATACTTGAAAGTGTCACAAACATAACAGCTGAAACGACACCCTTTGGTGTTTTGCCCATCATCTTTGGACTTTTTTCGTGATCGCGACACGCCTGGATAATCTTCTGGCGCACGCGGCCTCGCTCCGTATCAGGAACACATGTCACGTCGTTGAAAACACGTGCAACCAAATCAGATGGTTTTGTGACTGCTGATACGGCCGCGACTTCCGGGATCACCTCCTTGAAAATGTCAGTCGTTCTTGAAATATCGCTCGTCGGTATGTTGAACGCATTTGCAATCTCTTGTGTCGTTCGCGAGACACCTGCATCACTGCATGCCCGTGCGATACAGTTTGCCTTGATACCCATACGGACAGCACCGCGTGTCAGTTTTTGTTCATTGAATTTGCGGTACATAATTTTCGCCTGAATCATCACCGACTCGGGAAGATTCAGAACAGTCTTTCCGATTCGATCAAGGTCTTCGTATGCATGGTGAAGCGAGCGATCTTTGTGATTCATTGATGTGTGAAAATTAATACGCGACATTCGTTTCTCTGCATACGTCGCACCCTTTGTTGATATGATCGTGCCTACTCCCCATGCACTCGAATACAACGTGGTGTTTACAGGAGCACCAACGCGACACATGTCAGGGCCTTCCCCATCAGCGTTCCCAGTCCACTCGGGTTCATCAGAAATAAATTGTGAATCAGAGCGACCACATGATACACACACGTACAAACCATCTTCGTTCAGGATGCGAGAACCCGCCTTGTATTGTAATTTTTCACCATGGAATATACACTCGATATACTCATCACTGAGGCCACAGTGTTCACATATATACTCACATGTTGAGTGAATGTGTATTGGTTCGTGGTGGCACTGTGCCGAAGATGCCTGGCGGAATAACTCGTTAATATCCATTTGAATAGTGACTCACCGCGTCATAACTGGTAAAGACAAAACATTGGTTTTTTTTAATGGAACTCCCTCCTCCCCAGGTCGTCGATTACGCCCGTCAGGCTCGTATCAACGACGTCGTCGAGTCGTCAGGGCCATCCTTTAGTATGTTCAATATCGTGGCCATCGTGATCATCGCAATTGCCGCTTTCTTTTTGTATCGTCGCTATAAAGACAAGCATGCCACCGAGCGTGCCCATATGGTTCGCCCATCACCAATTATCGAAGCACCAGTGGTTCCCGCGGCACCAGTCGTTGTAGAAAATGTAGATGAAGTCAAGGAAGAATGAGTCCTTCGTGCTTCGAATGCATTTACCACAATCCACAAAAAAACATATGTTACGTTCATGCAGTTCCGCCCGCGAATGCGCGGCGGTACCTCCACCTCTGTGGCCCAGAAGGAAAGAGTTTCAGGGGCGTGTCACGCAATACTTTACGCACTTTGAAAATGAAAGATACAGATCGCGTTTCAACAGACGATCCAGCTTCTTTTCAGGAAGACCCGTCTCCTTCAGATAAACCCTCTTCAGACGACGCATGAGCTTTTCACATTGGCGCATTTCATCCTTCAGGTCCTCGTACTTTCCCCAAAATTCAGTGCTCATCTGATGAATGAGTACATATGCATTGCGGCGAACGATACGCTCGGTGCCACCCAGAAAAATCAAACTCGCCGCTGATGCGACGCATCCATCTGCAATGGTTGTCACATGAGCTCGCATATTTTTGAGATGATCCATCGCTGCCAAACCCGCATACAGATCGCCTCCCGGGCTCATGATATGGAGAGTTACTCGAGGCTGAACATCATGCAGACCGAGTTTTGCGAGTCCGATGAAAAGCTCCGTCTCGAGCTTTGTGAGCATCGTAATAAGCTCGGTCACTGTTTCGTCACATACCTCACAGTAGAAAAACACATGAGAGCCCTCCACCTTGACAGTTGTCTCAGGTTGCGTCTCGGGCTCGGACATGTTTCTTTGCATTTTCAACAAGCCTCGGCTTTAGCTTTTGGCCTATGACGATATGGTTCATAGCATCTATCGCCGAAGCGTTCATTTTATAGTAGTCAAGTAAATCAAATTCGCCGTGCTCAACGTACAATCTCAAAATACAGAGAGCATCATGACTCATCCGTGTCTCTTGAATTCGCTTGAGTCGCATACGCATGTTTTGAAATTTTGTCCACATTGAACCCGATCGTAATTTCAATGTCGAAAGTTTCTGATTCATCAAAGCACATGGGGTTACACATCCAGTCAATACAAAGTATGGCATGAGATTATCCCACATTCCATCTGAATAAATTTTTTGATCATAGACATCAGCCAGACTGAATGACTCTGCGATGGATGCGCATGTATCCATCGTGAGCCCTTTTGTATCGACGTAGTTTTCTTGGACCATTGCCCATACGTATCCATGTTCGTGAAGTGTCTTTGTGAGATATTCACTCGGTATCTTAGAACTCAGAAGATCAACGACAATTTCGCGTGGCGTTTTGAATGCGTCGGGTTTGTCAGAGGCATGTTTCAGACTTCTTAAAAAGGTCCGAACATCACCCTTACAAGACTGGGCAGTCTGCAGGGCGCCTGGATGGTCCGGTGCAAGTGCCGCAATCTCTTCGGGTTTCATGATTGGCATTTCGTACATGATCATGTTGTCAAAAAGTTCGACAGGAGTATGTGCAATAATGACGAGCGGGCCTTTCGAGACTGGACCTTTAATTTCACGGATACCTATGAGATCACACACAGATTCCCAATTGTCAATGAGTACAGGTGATGAAGTATACCTGAGACGTTCGAAAAAGTCGAGTGTTGTCTGTTTTCCTTTGAGGACTTGATGGTCGAGGTGTACATGAGACCCGAGTTCATGGGTGACAAAATGAGTTTTGCCAATCCCCGGACGTCCATAAACACACGTGACAGTTCCTGGAAGAAAATGCGCACTTTGATGCACAGTTTTTTTATGAGAATTTAGAAAGGCATCCATGGCGTCAGATGACGAGGAGCCTGATGAGTCTATTACGAAGCAACTTTTAAATATGATTTTGGAGAATACGACAATCACGCCTTATATTATCGTTTGGGGTATATTCAATATCATCATGTTGATTGTCCTGTTGTATATTGCAATTCGAATTTCACTGAGGTAGTCACTGGGGCATAAAGTTCACTCGACCGTGGATGATGTCCTCCCAATCAAATGTAAACTCTTCACCCTCTGAATCAACACATTTCCAGTAGTAAAACCAGTCATCGCCGTTGTATGCAGTGATGTACTCACTGACGACACACTCGCGAAACACCTTACGGCGCTTGTTCACTGCGATCGTCAAAGATACGGATGCTCCGACAGCGTCCATATCTGTGTCATAAGCGCGTTAAAATTTTATGACGTTATAGTATCATGACGACATCTGATCCGATACTGACACCGACCACAAACCGTTTTACAACTTTTCCAATTCGGTATCCACATCTATGGGAATTGTATAAGAAGGCGGTCGGGAGCTTCTGGACAGCCGAGGAGATTGATCTTGCCGGAGATCTCAAAGACTGGGAATGCCTCAACGCCGATGAAAAATGGTTCATCAAGTCCATTCTGGCATTCTTTGCTGCGAGTGATGGTATCGTATTTGAAAATCTCGATCTCAATTTTGCATCTGAAGTGCAGATTGCCGAGGCGCGGGCATTCTATGCCTATCAGGGTTTCAACGAGAATATTCACGGTGAGACGTACTCACTCATGATTGACAAACTTGTGTCTGACCCAGTTGAGAAGGATCGTTTGTTTTCTGCAATTGATTCTGTGCCGTGCGTATCAAAGAAAGCGGCTTGGGCCCTGAAATGGTTTGACCGAAACCGTCCATTCGCAGAACGGCTTGTCGCCTTTGCGTGCGTCGAAGGCATCTTCTTCTCGGGGTCGTTCTGTGCCATCTTTTGGCTCAAGAAACGTGGACTCATGCCTGGTCTTTCGTTTTCGAACGAACTTATTTCACGCGACGAAGGTCTTCATCAAGAGTTTGCGGTTGCTTTGTATCATTCTTTGCGCGACAAAGCAATTTCGGTCCGTGAAATTGTTGAGAGTGCCGTCGATATCGAAACAGAGTTTATTCGAGACGCCATTCCGGTCAAGTTGATTGGTATGGATGCTACACAGATGACGCAGTATATCCAGTTTGTTGCGGACCGTCTTCTGGTTCAGCTCGGTGAGGAGCCCATTTGGCGGGCACATAACCCGTTTGATTGGATGGAGACCATTTCACTTGAAGGCAAGACCAACTTTTTCGAGAAGCGTGTCGGGGACTACTCGAAGATGATGGTATCTGAAGGCGATTCTGTCCGATTTGACGAAGATTTTTAAACACATGGGACGTGTATTAACAAATGGAAGAGACAATCGGTCTCCCCGAACAAAAACTACAGCTTGTAGCACTTGTGCCACACCACGGCGCTGAATTTGAGGAGACGCTCATATTCACCGACGAACGCACTGCTATGAAATACTGGCGCGCCTTACCACACCGTGATTGTGTGTCGTATATCAAATTGTACGAAGACGTGTACTCAGATGGATGGGTACTTAGTTCACTTGGAGCCACGTTTGGTTGATTGCTGTCCAAGATAGGCAGCTGCACCGAGTGCTGCTGGTCCAATCACTTTGGCTCCTTTCACTGCGACGCCACCAGCTGCTTTGACGCCATATACTGCAGCACCTCCAATCGCTTTACCTGCTCCGAGTACGGTTCCGAAAATTCCTCTGCTTTTTTTTGGCTCAAGTTGGTTGAGACGCTGACGGGCTCGCCTGAGAATGTTCGCATTTGTGTTCAGAGTCTTATCTTTTTTTTGACGAGCATCGATACGCCCTATGATATGCTTCAACCCTGCAACATTTGCGCGGGAAATATAGTTTGGACGACCGGTCCCGTTATTCACGGTCGCCCCCGTTCCTTTTAAAGTCTCTTGTACGAGTCCATTGCGACGCGTCTTTGCAGCCGCATTGTTCTTTACGGCAGCCTTTGCAGCCTCAGCGGCAGCCTTTGCATTTGTGGCAGCCTTCTTTGCGGCATCATTGGCAGCCTTCTTTGCGGCAGCATTGGCAGCCTTGGCATTGGCAGCCTTGGCATTGGCATTTGTGGCAGTATTGGCATTTGCAGCCGCATTGTTCTTTACGGCAGCCTTTGCAGCCTCAGCGGCAGCCTTTGCAGCCTCAGCGGCAGCCTTTGCATTTGTGGCAGCCTTCTTTGCGGCATCATTGGCCTCATTGGCATTTGCTTGCAAGACTCGTCCTATGATCGATGCCGCCGTTAATTTTGATCGAGCATTTGCGTTGTTAGGACCAAGTGATGTCAAAAATGCAACTTCTTTATTTGTCAGTTTGTTCTTGGTAAGGGTGGCAGATCGAAGAGCGTTCTTCTTATTTGAAACTAGCTTTCGCATAGCTGCCGATGTATTATTTGTTCCCGTGAGACTCTTTGCTATACTATTGAGAATTCTGAGTGTATTTGCGTTTGGAGAAAGTGCGTTTAGACGTTTTTTCAGATTGTTGTATTTATTTTTCGGTTCGGCACCGAGTTTTGCAAGGGCGTTTTTATTATTTCCGAAACTCTTAAGGAAATCTTTGTCGGCATTCGTCAAGATGTTCTTTTTGAGAATATATTGCTTGACACGATTTCTTGACTGATTGTTACCAAGTCCCTTGAGAAAGTTGACATTGGCATTCGTCAAATTGGTTTTGTTCAACGTACGTTTACGTTGAATGTTTTCCATGCGTTTGTTATATGAATTACTGAGCGATGCCATATTTCCTGGAATGTATCGTCTTTTCAGATTTGCTTCATATGCATTCAAATTTTGAATCGTCGTAAGATTTCGACTTAGATTTTTAGTGAACAGTTCAATCTTTTTCTGCCTTAGTTTTTCTTTGAGCGGAGCATTCTGTGTACGATTTACTTGGTTCGTAAGTGATGCCAGTTTGTTGAAATTCTGGGCACTCTCAATTTGCTGAGCAAGTTGTTCGATGCGCAAAACAACCATATAGTCATAAATAGCCTTGTTAAAATCTTCAAAATGTGCGAGTTGAAAGTTTTGAATATTCTTATTCTTTGGTTGTTTTTCATTAAAATATTTCGTAAGAGTATTTGTAATTGCTTTTTCTGCTGACGTCATCATTGGAGGGGGGGCCGGGGCCGGGGCCTTAGAGACGAACGGTCTCATTCGTTGCATACATGTAGCCGAGAAAAAAGTACCTAAAGTGACCATGCCCATGTAGAGTAGAAAGTAGCCATGGCTCTCATCATCCGTCCGATCGATCAGTTTGATGTCAACTCTGTTGTCTTTTCCAACGTCAACAAGAATGAGAAGGGTGGCAAGGCGGTATACCTGAATCTGCCTGGTAAGCAGAAGCTGTTGTTCCAGCTTCCCTCTATGCGTGCACCTTTCGGTCTAAGCAATTTTGTGGACAAGGCGACCGGCAAGGCGTCATATTCTCTGAGCCTAGACCTCGGCAACCACCCCGAGATTGTTGCACAGTTCAAGGCGCTTGACGAGAAGGTTGTTGACTTTGCAGTTGCTAATTCCGAGGCGCTTCTCGGCAAGCGTTATACGCGCGAGGTGATCCGTGAGGCACTGTACAAGTCGCCGCTCCGCAAGGACAAGGACGGCAAGTATGCCGAGACTCTCTACTTGAAGGTGATGACCACCCGCGACGAGAAGTCGTTTGCCGTCGAGGCATACGAGTCGGACCGGAAGCCGACGGATCTGGCGACGCTCGACAAGGGTCGCAATGTCATCACGATCATCGAGGTGAATCAGATTTGGTGTGTCGACAACAAATTTGGTGTGAGTGTGCGTCTGATGCAGGTGCTGTTTGCACCCAAGTCTCAGCTGAAGGGCTTTAGCTTCGTTGGTGTTGAGGATGTCCTTGGTGCGGAACCCGCTGCTCCAGAGAGTGAGGAGGAGATTGATGTCCCGGACGAGGCGTCGGGGGAAGAGGAGGACGTGTAAAAATACATTGGGACTTATAAAAATTTTGTGTGTAATAGATATGTCACGAGTGCTTACCAAGGCACTGAATTGCAATGTGTCCGGTCTTTATCAGAACTCGACGAATAATGGTCGTACAGGTTATGAACTCACAAAAGCAGATACGAACCGTCGCCTCGGTACAGTCTATAATGTCACCAAGGGCGTAAAGAGAATACGTCCTGGGATGGCGAAGCTTGGCTCTGGTGTTCAGGGTGTTGTTTATTTGGCATCCACGACATCAAATGGGCGTAAAAATATTGTAATTAAAGTGAGCCCGAAAGACCGTGGATTCACTGAAAATAATCAACCATCCAAAGTGGAATACACAATCCAAAAAGCTTTGTACAAAATTGTACCAAATCACATTCCAGTTCCTTACAAGTTTATCCATTGTCGTAACTTTGTCCCGGCATCAGAGTTTTCAACACGCAAACCAACTATATACAACTATGATGACCAATTCGTGATGTACAGTGAGTATGCGCACGGTGGTCCCCTGAAGGATTGGTTGCACAAGATGGGAACGAAACTGACAGACGCCGATATGGCGCGAATTATTCGTCAAGTGGTATCGACACTCAAGAAGATTCATTCAAAGTACCCAGAGTTCCGACACAACGATTTGCATCTCGGAAACATTTTTGTTGATGACACTGGATCTTTCCCACGCATCATGTTGGCCGATTTTGGTCTCTCACGTCTCAAAGCGACTGGTTCCAACCCAGTTATCAATAAAGGAAACTTTATAAACTCGGGCATTTCTTCACACACATCAGTGAAATATGATGTTCATTATTTCATCAATTGCCTTAACCATGAATTGCGTTACATTAATAGCCTTCCTCAGACAAAGCTCTTTATAGATCGCATGCTTCCCTCTCATATACGTGGAGCGAATACAGCGAACGTGCGAGCATTTAGACTTAGAAACGGTGTATCAAATGCATCTGCACCATCATTCGACAAGGTGCTCGATGATCCATTTATTCGCAAGGCTGGTGCAAACTCTCCAGTGCGTAACTTGAGCTCACCGCGCGCGCCGGTTCGTAATGCCGCAGAAATTGCTCGTAACGCTCTGGCAAACATTCCAGGTGTGAATGTGACAACCAGTGTCCGTCGTCCAACTGCGGCGGAGTTCCTTCGTATGTCACCTCGTTCCCGTGCAGCTCTTCGAACTCGATCCCGTGCGAATGTCACTGGTGAAAGTCGTTCTGTTGTTGTTCGTAATGTCATGGCAGGAAAAGGAGCACCGGTCGTTCGAGACACAATTCGCCGTGTTGGTATGGGTGTAGGCGTTCGTCGTTTGCCATTTGGCACTGGGTCCAGCCGCGTGACTGTCCCGAACAGAAGAACCAAAAATTCACCAGTTCGCCCAGTTCGTAAATCACCACCCCCAGCTCGCAATTCACCACCGCCCACCGCTATGCCAGTCCCTGCAATGACAGAGGCTGAACCCCGTTTCGTCGCTATGCCTGCAATGACGGGGCGCGAACGTACACGTATAGCACGTGATATTCGTGATGCACGTGCTGCTGCGAAACGTATCGCTCGCGCACGACGCGGAACTGTCTCACCTTCCTCTACAAACCGTGCAATGTCTGTCCTATCGAGATATGTCAACGGGGTCGAGAATCAGCGTACACTGACTCGTCGTATGATGAAAGAGTATCTTACTCGTGCTGGATATTCTTCCGAGCGCGCGAATGCAGTTGCTCGTAACTATGAACAAAAGTGGATATCAAACCGTGGAAACGTCAAGTCGGCGATGAAATATCTAGCCAACGGCAAAAATCTCAAGAAGCTCGGGTTCCCTTCACATATAAAGAATCTTGCAGAACGTCGTTCATCTCTCAAATTGACAAATATTCCAAATGGTCGTATCCGTTCCAAAGGCCGTCTTTTGTCCGGATTCAAGAAGGATGAACTGCTTGCTATGGCTCGGACACACCGCATAGCCGCAAACGCCAAAATGACCAAAGACCAAATCATCAGCGCGCTCTTCGGCTAATTCGAAAATATTGACCAAGTGTAATGGATGGTGTTGTCATGAAAATTGCCATGCTTGTCATCCTAGCCGTTCTTGGCTATTTTGTATGGTCTTGGTGGCAAAACCGCAATGTGGAAAAAATGGAGACTGGTCCAGGTCCCGTAGCACCTCCGGTACCCCAGGACCCAGTACCTCAGGAACCAGGTATTATCATGTATGGCAATGATTCGTGCCCGTGGTGTACTAAACAAAAAGAGTACTTCAAGAGCAAGAATATCGAGTACAAGTTTATCGATTGTAACTCCGGTGCAGGTTGTCCCAACTTTGTCCACGGGTTCCCAACCATCGTGAAAGACGGTGTCGTCATGCCTGGCTATCAGGAGCTTTGAAATAGCTCGTAATTGAACGAGTTGTCAAAAAATCAACACTTCGAAAAATAGTCTCAAAGGCTCGCTGACCAACCAGCGGCTCCAAAAGATCGCACACCGGCTTTTGGAGTTGATGATCAAAATAGTATAAAAAATCCACAGGGACGCAGTGTTCACGCACATATGCCGGGTCCTCTGCCTTGTCACACAAAAGACCACCACTTTTCGTGATGAGGAACGGGACGCGATCGCCGTTTTGGGGTTCAGACCCAGGTGCCCGTCGCTTAATCTTGTTTCGAACCTCGACGTGTGGTTGTCTTGTTTTGTAATCTGCTCCGAGCTGCTTTGACATCATCAGTTCGGTAGTGTCAACTTTTCCAGTCAGGAGATCCCTGCCACACTTGCGAGCATACTCGATCGCTGGCCGAGGATCATTTGATTCGAGCACGAGGTTCAGAAGCTGTTTGAGCGTTTTGCGAACGTACATACACGTGTCTCGGCGCACCACCTGAAGTCCCTTGACATCAATCTTTTTGAAAATGACCGATCGTGATCCATCCTCTTTTAGGATTGGTGATCCGTCTTTGTTGGAAGCACCCTCGTACATCTTTGCAGCATACCGTTTTTTTGAATACAAAAAGTACGGGCAGTACACCTTTTCAAGTTCAAGATCGTTCGGTGCCTTGAACAATTTTGTACACTGTTCTGCCGCTTGTTCACCGAGCATCCATGAATACTCTATTGCTTCATGACCCTTGCGATTTCCAACATCAAACTCGACCATCACACTGTCAGTATCACCGTACCTCACCTTTGCACCTGGAAAGTTCTTTTCCACATAGTTTTTAGTCTCTTCAATCATTTCGCGACCTCGCCATGTAACCGTCGAAGCGATTGCGAGCAGTGGCAACATACCCTTGGACGCGCCGGTAAATCCATAGACGGAGTTCATCGAGATTTTATACGCCAACTGTTTACCGTTATAGACCGCCTCCATGGGCGTCCCAGTCGCTTTGGCCATGTCCTTCTTGGCCTTTTTTCTAAAAGCTGCCAACTCATTTAGAATGACAGGAAGCAGACTCGGGACATCTTGAGCAAAGGTGTGTGGTCCAAACGTTTCGTAGACGACACCCGGGACATTTTTGTACTGAGGCATCTTTGGATCGACATACGTCGAAAAGCACAGATTGTGTGCGCGCATAATACTCGGGTACAAACTTGCAAAGTCCAGTGCCGTGATAGGTGTGTAGTATGCACCAGTCTGTGCATCTAGGACCGTTGCGCCTTGATATTCTGATTCGGCATTCTTGTCTGGGCGCATCGTCGGTACCATAAATCCAAGTTCACGGGCTTTTCGACACACTTGCGAAAAAACTTTGATCTGCTGACCACGCTCCGACAAATACGACATAGGCACCCATGTCGCCTTGGCCATTTCAATCTGATTCTGGATCAAATACGTCTTTTCGGCAATTCTGTGCGGTAGCTCTGTATCCTTGAGACAGTACTCGGCCACCTCTCCCAACTTTTTCGGATCACCTTCACGGAATCGAATAAACATTTCCCGGACTGGCATGTCAATCTTCTGGTCCTTCAGAAAATGCGCTGAAACGGCGTTCAGTGAATAACTCTCGAGTTTGTGTTCGCGCTTAATATCCTGAAACATGTCAAAAACATATCGGCCTTTCATGGGCACCATTTTCAATGTGTTTGATCCAAGTGCACTTGAAGCGAGCACTTTTGTAACAAGTTCAATTGGTGATTCTTTCATTCGACCCCATACATATGCTGTATCGGCACATCCTGCAATCACTGTACGTGTATACAGATACTCCAGGTCAAACCCGAAAATGTTCCAACCGGTGACAATGTCCGGATCGAGTTCGTCTCGCATATACTCCGCGAGACGTTCAAGCATTTGACGCTCAGTCGTGAATGACTCAGAGTCGGGACATTCTGTCTTTTTGACACATAGAACCTTACGTTCGATGTTCGGTTTTCCGTACGTTCTGGTTGTTACAGCCACCTGAAAACATACATCGCTCGAGTTCATGGCGTTCGGAAAGGCACCATTTTCTGAGTAACACTCAATATCGAGCGACGCGATTCGCAGAGGTGCAATATCATCTCGCTCAACAGGTTTGAGTGTGCGCCAATCGTTCACTCGAATATCAATCTCACATGTTGAAGAAGATGCGCGAGTCCCCTTCGCCGTAAGCCATCCAGTCGACTGAATGTTGGTTCGATGCATGAGACGGAGAATCGGGTCGAGATTCGCCTCGTAAATTTGATACTTTTGATTGCGACACATCCATTCTGCTCGTTTCATGTCACTCGGTGTCCGGAATCCAAGTTTGGCAAATGTATGCTCGGCTGAATTCTGAAACCCCCATAAGTCTTTTCGCTTGATCAGTGTTGGTTTCTCGACAAGAGTTTCAAGACGTGGAACAGGTTTGCCGAATGTCACCTTTGTAAAAAAATATGGTTGGAAATCAGTTTCAATATGCACTGATTTCCCATCTTCTGTACGACCGAAAATATCTATTGTATAGACGTCATCATCTTCGCGACTGCTCCAGGCGATCGCCTGGAAAACAACTTCACACATAGAAATAGAGAGCGTGTCGTTTTTATGTCTGAAGAATGTCCTATTTGTCTCGTACCGCTCACGGGTAGTACAACGACTCTCGGATGTTGCCGAAAAGTTCTTCACACATCATGTTATTTTCGTTGTATGCAAACGAAACTTGAATGTCCTATGTGCCGGGCGGTCCAGGAAACTCTCGGCTTGCCGGAAAATCCTCCTCACGATGACGGGGTGCGAAAACGTGCCATTCAAACATTCATTTCTTCTATAATCTTTTTTGGTGCAACAGTCGTAGTCGTAAAACTATGTATTGTCCCCACCAGTAATTGACTGCTGCTGCTATTCGTCACCTTCACTTAGAGCCAGAGGACTCTCTCATACCAACTATACAATGGCTTCCTTCATCTCCGACTCCATCTTCACTGCTCTCAAGCTGCAGTTTGAGGATGCGATGCGTACGCTCGTCCAGAAGATTGCTGAGGGCGAGGGCCTCGACGAGGCTGAGTTGATGACCAAGTATCTGGTCAATGTAATCCCTGCCAAGGAGACGAAAAAGGCGAAGGTCCCGACCAAGCCTCGTAAGGAGGCGAAGGTGACGGTGACGCCCGCGGCAGACGAATGCGCAAAGTGCTCTTGTATGACGGCCAAGGGGAAGCCATGTGCGCTCAAGCCGCTCTCTGGTACGACGATGTGCCGCATCCATACGAAGAAGGCTGAGTCTGAGGGTGCTTCGGGTGGTCCTTCAACTGGTCCGATCAAGGATCCGAAGCCGAAGAAGGAGACGAAGCCGAAGAAGACGAAGGTCAAGGCTGATGCTCCGGTGCACACGCATGTACTCGACGATGAGGATCACGACGACTGTGAGCTGTGCCAGTCGCACGGTAATCCGCTGCATGACACGGAGGATGAGTTTGAGACGGTTTCGAGCCCGCGTCGCTCGCTCCGGGATCGCCTGATGCGCGCGGCTGACGAGGAGGAGTTTATCGACGACGACGAGATCTAGAGATGAATATCATGTATAGTGTAATGTACAAGCGACCAATCATTCGACCTAAAAAACCCATCAACGAGTCCCCGTCTCCAGTTGTCCCTATTCCAGGTACTGTTGTTTATGAAGCAACACGGTTTACAGTGGAGTCGGCTCCACACAAAGAACCACCAGCTCCGCTCTGGGCCCCGAAAGAGAGCTATCCAACACGTGTAGTGAAGGTGATTCCGTTTCATGAAAATATAAATGTTGTTTTCAAAGATTCCAGTCCCCATCGTCCATCTCTCAAGGCGCTTGTAGACGCGATGCGTCTTGACGGATTTACAGATGAACAAGTCAAGAAGACTCGAGCATCTTATGCTGAGATGAGACGGACTGACGAAAAGCGTCAGGCTGAACTCGAGAAACTTTTTGGGAAATATGTATCGAAACCTGTTAAAAAGGTGCTTAAAGTTCTTAAGAAGAATGAACTACACTGAACCGAAAGTTCGCGGTGTTCGATGGGCGGATATAATGGATGCTCTAGACAGTGAGGATGTTCCTTTATCTCCCACAGTTTCTCAGCGAAAACGATCACCTTCACCTCCTCGACGAACTCTCAAGAGTACAATTGAGCGACGAAAACAATCGCATGGCACCGGGGCGTCTCCGAGCGTTCATTCAGCCAGGGATGAAAACCCATCAAGTGTTCACAAGCCGTCAAATGACTGAGTATTTTTCGTATGTTTTTGAGAAGCCGCTTGTTCATGGCTCGGACGTGGTTCCGATAGAATATCGAAAGTATCCATCGGGTTCACAGGGAATGAAATGGCACCACGACGTTCAACTCATCGGAAGACAATATGAGTGTGTGTACACACTCACAAACACATCTGATAGTCAGACCAAATGGCGTGATCTCCTTGGAAAAGAACACGCTATATGGGCAGAACCCAACTCACTTATTGTCGTACAAGCGGGTGGAGTCGAACACGCAGTCACGCCCGTGAC
>JACCDP010912294.1_pt1 | contig 19401 bp, 18 predicted proteins | sample 7445841 | NCBI WGS metagenome assembly JACCDP01 (sample SAMN15323441, study PRJNA562643) | freshwater metagenome | isolation source: river surface water | place: USA:Blue River Watershed | collected 2017-08-17
AACTTGCGCTAGTTAATACACCGATATTACCAGATGATGTTGTAAGAGCTGTTAAAGTTGTGTTTGTACCTTTTACTAACTTAGAAGCCTCTGCACAAGCAGGGTAGCTATCCAAAACCGCTGTTACTTTGTCAAAGTAAGCATCAGATAATTTAATTATATCGGCTGCCGTGGCGCTATAAGTACTCCCTAGAGTAGAAGAGTTACATCCTCCTGATGGTATAGTTGCTCCTGTTGCTTGGTAGACAGTTCCTGTAGAAAGTTCTCTCTTTTCTACTACAGCACAATTCCCAGCAAGCAAACCATTGAGATAGTTGAACAAAAGTGCATTGGTTTGGTAAAGTGAATTGTCACTTTTGGAATGGCAGTTTGTGAATGATAGTCCTAGTATTAGTACTAATGCTGAAAAATATAGATTATTTTTTTTCATGTTTACCCCTGTTTAATTTAGTTTCATTGGTTGATTTCGAGCTGGAGTCCAGACTGGGAACTAATAATAATCAAAATTAAAAATATGTAAACATAATTTTTTTAATTTTAAAAATAATTTTTAGAATTTTTTTCGGATTCGACCGTCCCCCTATTGGGAGGGGGTGGGAGGGTGCTTTTTTCCTTTTCCTTTTCTGCAAGAAATTCTAGAAAGGATTGAGGAAAGGTACAATATGAGTTCTTATCAATCAGAATATACAAAATCGGTCCAAGACAAGGAAGGTTTTTGGAAAGAAAAATCTCGTCTCATCCATTGGTTCTCGGAACCACAGAAGATTCTTTCCAAATCAGAAGAGGGGCTCTATCGCTGGTATGAAGGTGGGAGTCTCAATACCTGTTATCTGGCAGTGGACTACCATGTAGAAAATGGTCGCAAAGACCAAGTTGCACTTATCTATGACTCCCCCGTCACCCATACTAAACAAAAATTTACCTACTTAGATCTACAGAGAGAAGTCTCTCTCTTTGCAGGCGTACTAACTGGAAAGGGAATTAAAAAAGGCGATCGTGTGGTGATCTATATGCCCATGATTCCCGAGGCAGTCTTTGCTATGCTTGCCTGTGCTAGGATTGGTGCAATACATTCTGTGGTCTTTGGAGGATTTGCACCACACGAGCTTGCGGTTCGGATTGAGGATGCCACTCCCGATCTCATCATAGCAGCCTCCTACGGAATTGAAGTGGAAAAAATAATTCCCTACAAACCTCTTTTGGATGAAGCACTGCACCAATCCACTCACAAACCATCCACTGTCATACTTGTTCATAGACCAAACATGGAAGACTATATGGTGGTGGGTAGAGACTACTACTACCATGAACTCAAAGTAGAAGCCAAACCCGTAGATTGCGTTCCTGTAGAAGCCAACCATCCCCTCTATGTTCTGTACACTTCCGGTACCACAGGCAAACCCAAAGGAGTTATCAGAGAGAATGGAGGACATGCAGTGGCTATGAAGTACAGCATGAAAGCTGTCTATGATATCGATCCAGGGGATGTGTTTTGGGCAGCATCGGATGTTGGTTGGGTTGTGGGACATTCCTATATTGTATACGCTCCCTTGATTCATGGATGTACCACTATTCTCTATGAGGGGAAGCCTGTACGCACTCCCGATGCGGGAGCGTTTTTTCGTGTGATATCCGAGTACAAAGTCAAAGTACTCTTCACCGCACCCACGGCATTCCGAGCAATTAAAAAAGAAGATCCGGAAGGTAAACTTTTAAAACAATATGATCTATCGTCTCTAAAAACTCTTTTTTTGGCTGGGGAGAGAACAGATCCAAATACGTACCACTGGGCTAAGGATCTTTTAAAAGTTCCTGTGGTAGACCACTGGTGGCAGACAGAGACTGGATGGGCAATATCTGCAAATTTAATTGGAGTAGAAGTAAGGGAATCCAAAGCGGGGTCTTCCAATTTTCCTGTTCCAGGATTTGAGGTAGAAATCTTGGATGATGGGGGCGTAAAATTAGAAAATGGAAAAGAAGGTTACATTGCCATAAAATTGCCCCTTCCACCGGGGTGCCTCCCCACTCTTTGGAAAGATACAGAAAATTATAAAAAAAGTTATTTAACCCAATACCCAGGGTACTACGTCACAGGAGATGGAGGTTACTATGACAAGGATGGGTATCTCTTTGTTATGGGTAGAATTGATGATGTGATCAATGTAGCGGGTCATAGGCTTTCTACGGGAGAGATGGAAGAAATCATTGCAAGCCATCCTTCTGTGGCAGAGTGTGCTGTGATAGGTATAGCTGAAGAATTAAAAGGCCAGATCCCAGTTGGTTTTGTAGTACTCAAAGATGGGCACCAATCGGAGAGTGGAAAAGTGGAAATAGACTTAGCCCACTTGATACGGGAAAAGATAGGAGCCATAGCCAGTTTTAAAAATGCAATGCTTGTAAAACGCCTCCCCAAAACAAGGTCGGGTAAAATTTTACGAAAGACTATGCGTAAATTAGCTGATGGTGAGGAATTTACCATTCCATCCACCATTGATGACCCTGCAATCCTAGAGGAAATTAAAACGGTTCTTATCAGTCACAAGGTGGGCAAAGCTTTTTCTTGAGAAGTGGACTATGGAAAATATTCGAAAAATATCAATTTCGGCAATCCAATTTAAGCCTCCAGAAAAGAATCCCCAGCTTGCCTTAGAGCGGCTTTTGCCTTTGGTAGAAGCCGCTTCTAAGATTTCAGATTTGGTTGTACTACCAGAATTAGCCTGTACGAACTATCTATTTGGCTCTAAGGAAGAAATCCTCCCCTTTGCAGAAAAGAAGGGAGGAGTTTTTTTTAAGGAACTACAGAATGCAAACATTGGCAATGCTCACATTGTGGCTGGATTTATTGAATTGGGAGAAGATTCCCAACTCTACAACAGTGCCTACATTCTCAAACCAGGTTCAGAAGTTGGTGTATACCGTAAGACATATTTATATGATGCGGATAAAACTTGGGCAACGCCCGGAAATTTACCCTATCCCATCTTCCAAATAAATGGATTTTCTGTAACTGTGGGAATCTGTATGGATTTAAATGATGATTCCTTTACAAATTTTTGTGAAGCCAATACTATAGATGTGGTTGCCCTTCCTGTAAATTGGTTAGACCAAGACGAAGACATACGACCCTATTGGCGATACCGATTAGATTATGACTGCATACTAGTTGCGGCTAATACGTATGGGGCAGAAAAAGATATTTCGTTTCGTGGATACTCTACAATTATGTACTCCCATTATATCCTGGCGGAAATGGGTGCAGTTGGGGATGGTTTGATCTCTTATGAATACGAAGAGATCTTATAATTTGCAGAAGTGGGCTCTTTGGACTCTACCCATAATTATTGGAATTTTCGTTTGGGGCTGCACACCTGAAATTTATAAGGACAATGAATCTAATTTTTACTACATTAAATCAGAAGAAGGAAAACTGAAAAAATTTCCAACTGATAGTCTATGGATGGGATTTGAGAAAAGTTTCACTCCGAAAGTATGGGATTTGTCCATTCCGAAGAATTTAAAGTCTTTGGAAATCACCTCTCCTATGTTTACAAATCTGGATTCTTTACCTGAAATTCCCAAACTAGAATATTTAAATTTAAGCGGAACACGTATCACTAATATCAAGCATCTCCAAAAGTATCCACTTTTACATACTTTACTTTTATCAGAAACTTATGAAGTAAATTGGAGTGATTTAAGGTATATAAAAAAATTAACAAGACTAAAGCTAGATAATACCAGCATTAAAAATCTTCAGTTTGTAAAAGAATTAAATGAATTGAGACATCTGGATATTCGTAATACAGAAATTACTAGTTTGGAGCCCATCCAGTATTGCAAAAAACTAATAGATTTACAAATGGGAAAAACCCAAATCACCGATCTAAAGCCTTTGTATGAACTCTCTGATTTGACATATTTAGAATTTGATAGTACAAAAATCACAAAAGACCAAACTATTGAACTACAAAAAAAGTTACCTTTTTTAAAGTTGGTCACTCACTTGAAGTAATGGTTTTCTTTTCTTTATTCCAAACGGCTGCAAGAAAACTTGCAATCAAAGAATGGAAGAGGCTAGAGATGGCAGGGGGAACAGCCACAAATGGATCTGAAAAATTGGCTAGGGCTAAAACCACTCCCAAACCAGAATTTTGCATACCCACTTCAATGGAAATTGTTCGTGAAAGAATGGTATCCTTAGTCATTTTTTTTACCAAAAGAAAGCCCCAAAAAAAACCTGAAACATGGAGTAGAAATACACTTCCCATGAGCACTACGGGGGATTCAAAAATCCTATCCCGTGAGGATGCTATAATAGAGGATACTATCAAAATAATTAGCACAATAGAAGTAAAGGGAGCTAAGTCTTTGAAATAAGTAATGATCCTTTTTATAACCAATAGAATCCGATGACCCAAAGGAAACCAATGCAAATCAAAATGTCGAATTCTAGAGAGAAACATTCCTCCAAATACGGGTAACACAACTACATTGAGTGTACTTTCAAAAAGTCCCACCCCATTGAAGTCAATTGTATTACCTATTAAATAAGTTGCAAGCAATGGTGTTACAATTACAGATAACAAGGTGGAAATAAGAGTGAGAGTAACAGAGAGGGCAACATCAGCACGGGCAATAAATGCCAATACATTGGATGCTGTGCCCCCCGGACAGGATGCAACTAAAATGAGCCCACTAGATATAGCTGGATCTAAATGCAAAAAATGGGCAATTGCAAATCCTGAGAGTGGCATAATAGTATATTGTAGTACAACTCCGATTGCAATGGGAATGGGTCTAGATAGTACCCTTGCAAAGTCATCGGAAGTGAGTGTCATACCCATCGAGAGCATAATAAGCCCTAAGAATTTAGAAATCAAATCAGATTTTAACCATGCAAAAATTTCTGGATTTGACAGACCAATTCCTACAGAAATACACATCCACACTGGAAAAAATATTGTGGCAAGACTTATTAGTTTTAACATTCCGAGTTTCTCCATAAGCATTATTTGTATCCAACCCTAAATTGGAAATGATTATTTCTCAATTTTTAGATTAGAATCATAGATAACCTTGACTTATTATGAAATCCAATTTTTTTTATAGACGATTCTTTCCTTTTTTATCTACTTGAAACTAATGCAAGAAAGAGTGAATCCACACAAGGCAAATTTGCTCAAACTGATGGAGACAAATAAAAACATCAGCGGTATTAGGGATTTAGCATTCCAAATTAAAATCAAATCTATAAATGAACAGATATTAGCGATTCGTAATGATTTAAGTACTACAGGATTTCACAAAGTCAGTAGAGAATTTATAAATTTTAGTAAAACTTTTGAAGAATTAGCCGATGAAATGCAGATTCTCATGGATGAAATGCTCGAAGAAGTTGCCCATAATCTTAAAAAATCTAAATTAGACAAACACAGAAACATAGCGGAGTCTCTCTCTAAAAAAATAATTTCCTCATCCAAAGTCTACAATAGTACTTCCGAAGAAATAAATATGAATACATACAAAATTTCCAACCGAACTAAATTAAAAAATATTATCAACAAAGCTTCCCTACTCTCCCTCAAAGGGAACAATATCTTTGTGCAATCTAAAATCACTGGAGCCTATATCCACAACAATGAAAAAAATAGTCTTTTAAATACATTGACAGTTGAGCTTGGAGATATTATGGATAAAGTTAGAGTTCGTATTACAAATATTAAAAAAATTTGGATATAAAATGAAAAAGACAGAAATCATTTATGAATCAGAATCGCACAAATGGATCATGATCACCAGAGATCCAAACAAGCTCTCTTATGTGATTGATACAAATGAGTATTTAATAGTAAACAATGAAAACAAAGGTATTCTTTTAGATCCGGGTGGTCTAGAAATCTTTCCTGTGGTATTTAGCTCTATCAGCCGGGATTTTAGCCCCGATGATATCACACAAATTTTTTCATCCCACCAAGACCCCGACATTATTTCTTCCATCTCACTTTGGCTAGAGGTCAATCCTAAAATAAAATGCTATATCAGTTGGCTCTGGACTTCTTTTCTACCTCATTTTGGCGGTGATGATACAACCTATATCCCTATTCCTGATGATGGAATGGATATCCATCATGGAAATGTAAACCTATCCCTTGTGCCCGCCCATTATTTGCATTCCTCAGGAAATTTTCACTTGTACGACAAAGTATCAAAAATATTTTTTAGTGGTGATATTGGTTCTGCTTTACTTCCAAAAGATCATGCGGATATCTACGTTACTAATTTTGATAACCATATAAAACTTTGTGAAAAGTTTCACAAACGTTGGATGGGCTCAGAAAAAGCCAAGAGAAGTTGGTGTGAAAGAGTAAGTTCTATGGAAATCGACCTACTCTGTCCACAACATGGTTCTATCTTTTCAGGGAAAGATGTAGATCGATTTATAAACTGGTTTTCCGAATTAGAAGTGGGAGTGTATTGACCTATTTTTGTGATGCAATAAATTTTTTAATCTCTTCGGATACTCTGGCATCCGACTCTATTTGGGGATAGTGCCCTATATTTGGTAGTTTTACAAAGTTGTCCCTACCTGTTAGCTCCACATACCTTTGGACTACATGGTCTCCTGAAACGGGGTCTGCACTACCGTTGATAAGGATAAAAGGGATATCCCCCGTAAGTAGTGGAGAAACAAATCTTGTCCTGTTGGTACTTCGTTCCTCAATGTAGTGAAGTAATTTATGGGAATTTTTTGGACCATCCTGGTAGTTCATCACCTGCCATGTCTCCTCCAATTCACTGGCTGTTGGTCTTGTTTTTTCTCCAAAGACTTCTAAAAATGCATTTTGGAACATCCCTTTGGTGATATAGTTGACCAGATACTTACCTATGGAGCTGACCAAAACTTTTTGCATGAATCGGGGCTTGTGAGATTCGGGAAAAATCCCTCCATTCAAAAGGACTACCCCTTTCAATTGGAATGTCTCTGTGTTGTTTTTCTTTCTCTCGATTGCCCTACTCATCATCTCCTGAGCTGCTGTGACACCATAGTCATGAGCCACTACGTAGAGACTTGTAACTTTTTTTTGTTTTAAAAAGTCTTCCACTATATCTGTCTGGATTTTAAAGGAATACTCAATTTCTTTTGGCTTGTCAGAGTACCCATACCCCAAAAAGTCCAAGGTCAAAACGCGATTGTCTTTTTTTAAAATCTCCGTTAAGGGATAGTAGTCATACGAACTGGTGGGAAACCCGTGGAGAAATAGGATTGCCTCCCCTTGCCCTTTGTCTACGGTAAAAATTTTCCCATATTTTGATAAAATATAATTTCCGCTCATCTTCCATTCTTCAGCAGAGACCCAAGGAACTGAATTGGGAGAGTTGGTACCTGGAGCTACATCTCCACAGGAGAGAGTAACTAGGAAAATAATGGTTAGGTAAAAGGTTTTGAGCATGGTTCCTCTGCTTAGCTATCGGGATAGATTCAGGGAAATCCCCCAAGATTTTACATTCTATGTCTTTGGCTGCATTCCCTTGGATTTCAAAAAACTAAATTCCGTTAGATTTACAATAAATAATCCCAATCTAATTCTTGGAAGGTACCAAAAAAGAAAAATATCGTTTTGGACAAATTGTTTTGGAATCTTTTTGACGATATAGTAAGCATAGTAAGGTAGAAGAAATGAGCGAACAACTTTTTCAGATGCAAACATTTACCAATGGTTCTATTCTCGCAATCGAAGGCGGAAGGAAGGGGGATCATTTTCATATCATCACAGAAGGCCAGGTGGTATTGCGAAAAAAAAATCCCGTGAGTGGTGAAGATGCTGCCCAACACTTGGGCAAGGGAGATTTTTTTGGGATCATCACAGCAATGACTGGTTTCCCTCACCTAGAAACGGCCACAGCCGCTAGTGGTGTGGTGGGTGTCATCTCTGTCCATAGAGATCGATTTGCAGATCTCATTCGAAGAAACACTCCCCTTGCTATGAAAATCATTCGCTCCTACTCTCTTCGCCTTCGCCAACTAGACTCTATCCTACATAAAAATGATGATAAGTCTAGTGACTCCATACAAGAAATGATAAATATAGCCGATGGAACCTTGGATTTGGGAAACAAAGAATTAGCTGCCTATATGTTCCAAAGTTGCTTAGAATCGTACCCCGAAGGAAGCCATAGAGCAAAGTGTATTGCTAAATTAAATTATCTTAACAAAACAGAAAGTCGTACACTCAAAACTGGTAGCATGAGAACTTATGATAAAGGGGAAATTATTTTTTGTGAAGGTGAACCCGCTAAAGAGTTGTACATCGTCCAAGCTGGTAGGGTACAAATCATAAAGTACTCCAATGGGAAAGAAATTATAGTGAACAATCTAAAGGATGGGGACATTTTTGGTGAGATGGCACTCTTAGACAATAAACCCAGATATGCATCTGCAATCCCATTAGAACTAAGTAATATTATTGTTATGTCGAAAGATAATTTTTCAACAATCACAGAAACCAATCCAGGGCTTATGGCAAAGGTGATTACCGTTCTCTCCGAGAGGGTTTGGGTATCACATAAAAAAGCAGTCAATTCAAAGATTACAGATCCTGCTTATAGATTTGCCGACATGCTCATGATTTTAGCGGAACAATCCAAGGTAAGAATAGCACCCCGAGTAGGACATAACTACAAAATGTCACCAGAAGATTTGCTACATTCCATGGGATTGGGTGATACAGATATGCCTAATTTAATTCGATTTATAAAATCACATACATTCATTACAAATGATGGAAAAACAATTACCTGTACTGATATGTCTTTGCTGGAGCTTGCAGTGAAGGGCTTTAAAGACAAATACTCAAAATACTAAAAAACTATGGGATCAAGAATTTAGATCCCACAGTTAGTTTTTGTTTTGTTAGAGTTAGACCTTAGCCATTTCCTTTGCACAGGATAGACAAGAATCCATACAATCTTTACATACCTTGTGATGTGTAGAATGCTTTTTACATTCCACAGCACATGCCTTGCAAATCTCTTCACAGAGTGCAGCTGTCTTTTTAGTAAATGCAGAATCCTGTGATGCTATTTGGATAAATGCCTCACATGCTGCTAACACTTCTCGTGTAGAATTTGCACAAGCTGCGAGGGTTTTATCCCCTTTTCCCATTTCTGTGATACAGTGACTTAAGCAAACCTGAGCTGCCAACTTACAATGCAACGCACTCATCAAAGCTTTGGAATATTTTCCAGGCTCTGTTTTCATGTCTTTCATAGCTTCGTGGTTGTGTTCCTGTGCTACTAGTGTGCCTATAGCTGAAAGTGTGGCAATGCTCGCTGCTGTATTTGCAATAAATGATTTTCTATTCATTATGATAACTCTCCTTTTTTAGTGTGGGATAAAACCCGTTTTTAGAAATTAAATTATGACGCAACTGCAATAACTATATCTTTCCGCCGGCAGGCGAAAAAAAAGCCTAGGATTGTTGCAAATTAGATTGCAAAAACTGACTTTTTGCAGGAACGCCATGTACTTACAAGAAAAGAGATGGAAGAATCAAATGGTGAGGCGAATGGTCTCTAAAAAATAAAAGGTGGGGGTATTACGAAGACTATAGACTGAGTGTAAGGGTGTAGAATTAAGACTGGAAAAAATAAATTTAGGGAGATAAACTGCAAATGCCCCATCCGGGAAAGGCGAGGGAGAAATGGAAATAAATTTGTGATCCTCTAGTTTTAACTCTGTGTAGAGGAGAGGGCACTCACAATCGGATGTAGTTGATTTTTTAGGGGAAGAGTGTTGGTGACAAGAAGGAACTTCTTTTACAAAGCTAGGGCATAGATCCAATAGTGATGACTTACAGGATATAAAAAGACCCAGCCCTATGGTCAGTAAGAGAGTTGTAAGTTTTTTTCCTTTCACACCCATTAGACTATGCCAGAGGATAAAAAGTGTCAAGTTGGATTTTTTTTGAAATGTGCATAAGAAAAAATTTATATCATCCAATTCAAAGTGGTTGGTTCTAATTCTATTTTTCTAACCTTTATCCAATAAGCACAGGCGAAGAAAATCAAACAGATACTTACTTGTTATCCTTTATTACAACCCATTGGTATAACCCAAGAGGAGGATGGCTTAGTACTACGAGAATAGTCAGCTATGGGGAGTTTCTCTCCTATTAGTTTTTCTATTTCTTCCACTGTTGTGAGGTACAAATCCAATTTTTTTTTAGAGGCGTCCATGGAGTTAGGGATAATCCATGCGATCACTCTTTCATCTGAAGCTTTACCCCGAATGATCACCTTCCAAAACGCATCGGGAGTTCGTACTCCATGAGATTCTACAAAGAGGTCGTTCTCGGTATTATTTCCCCAAATTACTCCGCCTAAAACTAACAGTTCATCTATATCTCTATAACATTCCACAATCTCTTCTGTTAATAACCAAGCACCTCGATTCATTTTTGAAGTCTGAGGTAAAATATTGGTCATGTAATTAGATTGCATGATTGCATTTTCAGAAAAGTCCAGATGATTGGCAGGGACCTGGTGTCCTCTGTCATACCCATTGCCATATCCCTTGGATGAATATTGCTGACACTCTGTAGGTACATCTGGATCCAATAAAAACTTTTTATATCTTTTTGCATTTCCAGTATCCCTTTGTGCATTGTATCGAAATTTGATGGGAGCTCTTTCTTTACAGTCTAACCAAATTGTAAATCCTTCGTAGTCCAATTTTAATATTTTATGATTAGATGCTTTGCTATCAGGAACAAGTGGTAAAAATGAGACACAGATAAATACAGATAAAAAAAGGAATAATGAAACTGATAAAATTTTTTTCATAAATTTTCCTATATATGTTTGTAAGGAGGTTAGGATATTTGCAGATAAAACCGAGGACTATGCTAAGAACCATAGTCCTCGTGAAGAGAAGCCTTATTTGGTTAGTTCTTCTAAGAGCTGATAATTTTTCTTTACAAAGGATCCTATCTCTGTTTCACTCATTACTTTCGAAGAAAGAAGGGCTAAGTCGTACACATGTTTACAAAGATCTTTAGCCTTGTCTGGATTGAGAACAGCAGTCTTCGCTATATTCTTTACTAGACCTGATCCTGCATTTAGAAGTAAAGTATGGTTCTTAAAGAGATTGGATTTATCTTGGTTCATCCCCAAATTCATTTCTGAGATACGTCTCATATATTCGGGTAAAATAATCACAGCTGGAACATCTTGGCTTTTTAAATTTTCTACTTTAATGGTAAGACCTTCCCTACCAAGTGTAGAAGTAAAAATATCTGAAATACGATCCGATTCTGTTTTATTTTCCGAATCTACTATTTCAGATTTTGCCTCTTTGTCTACAACCTGGTCAACAATATCAGAATCCACCCTTTGGAATTTCATTTCTGTATTTTTCCCTTCTAAAAACTGAAGGAAATGAGTATCAATTCTTGAATCTACAAGAATAGCCTCTAGTTCTTGAGACTTAAAGAGATCCATTAGGGAAGTGTTGGCTTCGCTCTCAGGAGCATAGAAAACCTTATTATCATTTTTTTCTTTGTTCTTTGCCCAGTAATCTTCAAGGGAGATATAACCTCCATTGGACGATTTGAAAAGTAATATTTTAGAGGATGCTTCATAAAACTTTTCGTCGTTCATCATTCCAAATTTTACAAAGAGTGCAATATCATCCCAATTTTTCTCAAATGCTTCTTTATCTTTTTTATGCTCATCAACTAGCTTATCAGCTACTTTCTTGACGATATGAGATGAGATCTTTTTGATCAGTGGATCTGTTTGCAAATAGGATCGAGATACATTTAAAGGAAGGTCTGGAATATCTATTGTTCCTTTTAATACTGTTAGAAACTGTGGTACAAGCTCATTTGCTTCTTCACTTACAAAAACATGGTTGCAATACAGCTTGATACCATTTTTACTTGCTTCCAATTCATGAGTGATTTTTGGAAAATATAAAATTCCTTGGAGTCGAAATGGATAATCAACATTCAAATGTACTTGAAAATGGGGCTCACCTGAAAAAGGAAAAAGATAGTTATAAAATTCTTTATAATCTTCTGCTTTAACAGATGATGGCTGTTCGGACCAAAGTGCTTTTTGTTTATTAGCCTGTTCTCCATCTGCGTAGATAGGAACTTGTAAAAAATCACAATACTTTTTTACTAAATCTTTTAGCTTCCATTTATCTAAATATTCACCTGAGTCCCCATCCAATGAAAGTGTAATTTTAGTACCGCGAGTTGACTTTTCAATTGTAGATATTTTAAATTCTACCCCGCTTTCACTTTCCCACATAACTGCTCGTGCATCTTTTTTATATGATTTAGTCTCGATAGTAACCTTGGTAGACACCATAAATGATGAATAAAAACCTAGTCCAAAATGTCCTATAATTCCAGGCTTATTTTCATTGTTTTCATATTTTTTTAAAAAATCTTCAGCACCGCTAAATGCAATTTGATTGATATACTTTCGTATTTCATCATCTGTCATACCAATTCCATTGTCTTCAATGGAAAGTGTTCGGGCTTCTTTATCGAATGTGAGGTCAATTCTATAATCTGTTCCACCTTCAAATTCTTCGGTGAGAGAAACCTTTTTTAACTTAGTGATGGCATCTACAGAATTGGATATCAATTCCCTTAAGAAAATATCCTTTTCTGAATAAAGCCATTTTTTAATGATCGGAAATATATTCTCTGTTTGGACTGAAATTTTTCCTGACTCAACGCTCATTTTTTTGCCTCCTGAATCAATTGATCTTTGATTTTAAGAATTTTATGCCTACTTTCGGCATTTAAATCGGGAAGTATTTCCACAAATTTTCGATTTCCATGGCTAGATTTTACCCTGGACAAAAATCCGGAATCCTCTTTACTAAGACCTTTCTGAATTAGAAAGTTTTTCAGTAAAGTATCTTTTTTGTTACCGATGAAAAGATCTAAGTCTTGACCATCTTTATCTTCTAATCCTAAATTGAATTTTTGCTTGAGAATTAGTCTTTTCTTTTCTGGTATTAGATCATAAATTACTGCTTTAGTCTTACTAATTACAAAACTATACAGAGCTTTTGCAGCGAATGGTAAATCATGCCGAAAGTTGTATATTAGAAATGCTCCACTGAGAAATAATAGTACATAAATAAATAAGTCTGTATAATTGGTATCACTACTTAGTTCCTCTTTCTCAATAGGAGGCTTGGCCATGATATTGAGTTCTGGAATAATTATAGGTTTAATCTCATACGTTTCATTTGTTGGGCTAAAATATACAAAATTTATTTTTGGAAAATATAGAGCTCCTTCCTTTTTTGGTAGTACGGAATATTCAAATTCTAACTCTGAATAGAAACCATATCCTCCCTCTTTTAACTTCACAAATTTACGATTTCGATTCTCACCTATCATGGAAATATCAAAGGAGCATTTATTATTTGTACTACACATTTTTTCCAATGGATTGTTTATATATGTTCCGGAACCCTCTCCATAAATCTTCAATTTGATCCTACCTGGAATCCCCTCAAAGAACTGTTTGGATGGGACTAACACCTTGACTGAGTAGTCGCCCACTTCACCTTTAAATTCAGGAGGTACTGGAGATGGAAGCTCTTTGATAACCACCCTTTTCTTATCAGACACAAGAGTTCGAGGAGAAAAGTAAGATGTGGGTGAACCTTCCACTAAAAATTCAGCTTCTCCAATTTCATAAACTCCTTTTTTCAGAGGTGTAAGAGCATATACTTCCCTTTGGTAAGGAGCAATTGCATATTCACTTCCCTCATGAAGAACCCTATCTTTAGATGCTATTGTGACATCACTCAAAAGATCAGATGAAAAATAGGGAAAGTTTAAAATCTTATTTTCATTTCTCTCAATAAAAGGAGATACCACATTTTTATAATATAAATTGTAGTACCCAATAATAGGTTCTCCTAAATAAATCGTATTACGAGTTGTCTCAAATTTTATAAATAAATCACCCTCAGATGGCTCAGTAAAGGCTCGTTTTCCAAAACCTTGTAGTCTCCCATCAAATAGATCATCACCTAAATCAAACCAATTATTTTTAGGAACATATTTTTCTTTGGAAACGCTAAAATTTATTTCACCTGAATGTACTTCATTACCATCTACAAGTACTACAATATCCGGAGTATTTAGATCTCCATCCTTAGAAGTGACTATTCTAAATTTTACTATCTTCTTACGGGAGACGTTCATATTTATTATTGATACAGATTCTTCAGTACCAATGTACTCCGCTGTGACGCCATTTTGACTGATTATATTTTTAGGGACTTTTACATTCACCCCACCTTTGAACTCAAATTGGGCCGTGAGAGGTTCCCCCTTGAGAATAGATTCTTTAGTTAATCTAAAAACACTTTCTGCTGAGAGGGATACTCCAAAAAATAATGACGCAACTGCAATAACTATCTTTTTTGGCCGGCAGGCGGAAAAAAGCCTAGGATTGTTGCGAATAAAATTACAAAAACTGACTTTTTTCAGAAACGCTATTAATACTATTACATATAATATATTTCTACCAAAATATTTCATTTCTATCCGGTCGTTTGCTTTGCATTTTTCTACGCTTTATCTTATCCTGCCTTGCACTTTCTAAAATTCTTTCCGCTTCCTCACGCTTCATCTTCTCATTGGCAGGCAAGGGTTTATTTTTTGTATCTTTTTTTTCTTCCATAGAATTAGACTGCTTCTCTTGAGGAGCGTCTTCATTTTCTTTAGAATCATCATTTCCAGATGGATCTTCAGGCTGATCTTTTTTTTGCTTTTGCTCTCTGTGTAGTAGATCTAAATTTTTTTTTGCTGCTTCAAAATCGGGAGAAACACTCAGAGCATCTAAATAGGAACGAATTGCAGAAACTTTATCTCCCATCTTGAGATGTGTATTTCCCATATTATATAGAGACTTAGCTTTTAATTCTGGATCATCAATGCTGCCTGCAGATTTTTCAAACTGCTTTAATGCAGATTTATAATCCCCCATTTTATATAGTGCTGTACCTTTGTTATAAGAAATACGCTTATCATCAGGGATTGTAGGTTCTGCTTTTTGGAAATTTTCTAATGAATTTGTATAATTCCCTTCTTTATAACTTTTTACACCATCTTTTACTTTTTTACCTACAGGATCAACATCAAAAGATAATGTAGCAGTACTACTAAATATAACTATAAAAAGTAGTAGAGTTAGATTCTTAATCATATTTTTATTTTTGTCCTAACTTTAATTTTTATCTTCCAAACTTGATTTTATAACCAATCCCCTCTTAGCCATCCTACGGGATATATATTCTTCTTTACACTCAGAATAGCTTCCAAAACGATTTTTTTTATCACACCTAAATTCATAACTATTATTAGACGGTAGCCTATTAGTAGTCTTGTGAACTGCAATTAAACAATTCATGCAAAGTAAAATCATTACAGAACGAAAATAAATAGTTATTTTAATACTCGTACTACTCATTTTTTAAGTCACCTGTAAAGATAGAGTATGCAGTTTCCATAATTCCATCCTCTAAAATGGGGACAGAAATATTTTTATGATTAAATCTAGACAATGTTACTGATTTTGATTGATCCTCTACTTTAATCCATTTTCCAGTTTTAGGAAATTTTATTGTATATGATAAATCATTTTTTATATACCATTCCCCTAATAAATCTACATACCATAAATCTAAAATTAATAGAGTATAAAGTATATTAAACCCACCAATATTGGGAACTCTTGTCATATAATCTAAAGATAGCTTGTTCTGATTGATGTAAAAAACTGCATCTATTCCCAAAGTGCCTAGCCACTCTAAATTTTTATCATCTTCTTCCTCTTGGTCATTGTAAATCAATAGTAATTTTTCTGGACTTACGTACTCAACATTTACAGCTTTTCCTCTGATTTTTGCAATAGATTGTAGCCCTTTTTGAATTGCTCGACCATAGAGATAATTCAAAGGTTCCATACCTTTTAGGTTTAATTCTGTCTCGGAAAAGAAAAATCCAGCTCTATTGGTTTCAAGATTGATAGTTTGTTCCCCTACTTTATCTGTTAGTATGACAGTAAATTTTTCTATTTTATTTAAATATTTATATTCTTTGGATGTAAGTTTTACAATTTTGGATGACGGAGTACATGTGGAAATAATTATACCTATCACAAGTAAAGGTAGAATTATTCTGAAAGACTCTGATAAGTTTTTTATTTTTAGATTTTTCATGTATTACGATATTTCCTTTCAGCTTGTTAATCAGTTTTTTCGGAATAGTACCCCTCTTCTGCAGAAAGAATTAATCCTGTTTTCACATCAATCAATCTGCAATTGATATCATATCCTGATGCATAGGGGGTCACAATTCCAATCACCACCGCATCCACATTTAAAAGATCTCCAATTTGTTTGACATAGTTTAAATCAGACGTGGGATTTAATGATAAAGATTTTTCACTCAACTTTCCTTTAAACATGAGTCTATCTAAAACAATTAATTTATTTTGTTTCACCAAATCTGTGGTTAATTTCTCTGCAAACAGAGCGCCATAGCTATGCTCTTTCCCATCCTGAGTGATAAAAGTCATTACTATACTTCGCTTGATATTAGGTTTTAAATTTTTAGTAATACTCTCTGCTATTTGTTCAAAAACTGGTTTTGGGGAAGTATCCATAAATACCATTTGCTTCTTTTCATTAGCACAAGAAATAAAAACAAAGAGATTACATGCCATTAAACCTATTATGAATTTTGAAGAGTAAAAAGTATTTTCTACTAAACCAATTATTAAATTTATTGTATTCTTTTTAGTTAGCTTTAAACCAATCAATTTATCACCCATGGATTTTTAAAATATTGTAGTACGGACTTGAATAAGATAAATCTTTATGACCCAGATAAATCATAAAAAGACGATCCAATCCTATAGCTATTCCAGAGGATTCAGGAACACCTCTTTCTAAAGCATTTATAAAGTTAAGATCTAATGGAAACACTTCTTTTGACAAAGACTTTCGAATATCCTGCTCACTTTTAAATCTTTCTTTCATAGTATCGACTGATGTACATTCAAAAAATGCATTCCCTATTTCCACACCATTCCAGTATATTTCAAAACGCCTAGCTCTTCCCCCCTCAACCCTTGCAAGTGACGCCAGAGGTGGTGGATAATCATAAATGTAATATAACCCTTTTTCCAAAGAGGGTTCAATCTCATTTAAAAAAACTAGAAAAAATAATTCATCATAGGGCATTCTCTCATATTCACTGGAGTTGCCCCTCATTTTGAGAAGGTAAGAAATGAGATCTTCACGGGAATCCGTGATCCCAAGCTGTCCAAACAACTCCAATATACTTCGTTTTACGATCTTGGATGGATCAAATCCTATTCCAAGAAACTCACGATCTAAAAATTCAAAAAGATCAGTGCAAACATTCATGAGAGCCCTTTCATCTATCCCAGCAATGTAAAACTCTAGCATCAGAAATTCAGCCGTGTGAAGATTACCCTTTTCTCCCGATCTATATACCTGAGCTATTTCGTATATCTTAGACATGCCTTGCGAAAGTGCTTGCTTCAAGGAATATTCAGGAGAGGTAACTAAATATCCCTTTTCCAATCCAGAAGGCTCTCCAACGGAAAATGGTGTGAGATAAGGCTCCATTCCTGGTACGGGTTTAAGTTTAGGAGTATCGATCTCCAAAAACTCCCTTTCCGTAAAAAATTTACGGAGGGCAAATAAGAATTTACCCCTAAGTGCCAAAATTTGATATGATATGTTAGGATTCATGTGAAAGTATGGTTGAAAAAAAATTTACTCACTTTTTAGCTAGAGAATCTGATTTAATGGTTCAGATTGAGTTACTCTTCTCGGAAACCACTCCTGAAATAGAACAGGAAATTAGAGGATTTTTGACAACCCTTTACTTTGCTGCAGGCACAAATATCCAAATAGATTTAAGTGGAATGAAATCGATCAGTCTAAAGACATCTACATTTCTAGTACATCTTGGGAAAGAACTTGCAAATACAAATTTAAAGCTCATACTTCTAAACCCTCCTTTGCCCACTGTAAAATTTTTTAAAACCTTTCAGTTTGATTCCTTTATTTCCCTTCGCTCTCATACCATGTAATCCACTCTTGTGATGAGAAAAAATGTTTACCTGTAAGATTAGTCAGGGCTGCATTTGTAATACGTTTTTTTTGTGAATCCTTTTCTTTTAAAATTTCAATTAAAAATGGAATACTTTCTTTTTGTTTTCTTAATCCTATATTTTCTATTGCTGGGGTAAAAAGAGTGGGATCTACATTTTTTGCATATTTTTCTAGTGATTTACTTGCTTGTTCTCCGGGCACATTGGCTATAGCCCTCATAGCAAAAACGGAGAGATTTTTATTTTCAGATATACGTTTTTCCATGATTGGTATCACTTCTGGAATATGAATGCTTCCTAAACTTTCCGTTGCTATACTCGCCAATCTAAAGTCAGAATTCCCAGATGCTTTTTCCAATGCAGAAAATCCTTCTCTATCTCCAATTACACCTAACGCCCATGCAGCTCCATATCTACCTTCTCCATCCTTTTCTTCCAGAACTGATATAAGAATTGGAATACTTTTTTTGTTACGAAGCCATCCCAATGCTTGTGCTATCACTTCACGTTCAGGATTTGCTTTTTTTTGGAGAGCTTCTTCAATTTTGGTTCTAGAATTGTCTACTTTCAATCTTCCAAGTATGTACGACGCTACACCAATAGAATTTGTTTTAGATTCATCCAAAAGTTTATTACATTTACTGACTAAAACATCATCCGGAATCTCTACCATTACATTTGCAGCGTAGTACCTAATCTCTCGATTAGGTGACTCTAAATAGTCGTACAAAAAAGGCAGAGCCGTTTTATCCTTAATCTCAATGAGAGCTTGTGTTGCATTTTCTCTCCCTTTGTCAAATTCTCCTCCCAATGCTTTAGCAAGTATAGGAATCCCTTTCTTACACCCTACTCTACCCAATGCAAGGTAGGATGCTGCCAGTGTTGGGGATGGTGGAGTATTTGTAGCCAATGCAACCAGCCAGTCTTCTGATTCGCGAATATGAAGTTTACCTAGGATCATTGCGTACGTTTTCTTTTTTTCTTCATCCTCACTTTTTTTAGCCATCTCTAATATCTTTCGTCCAACTGTTTGGTTGTTTAGAAGAGCAAGGGTTTCTACTACTTTAAGGCGTATCGCATGGTCATCTGATTCTAGGTACTTCAGAATGGGTTCTGCACCACGTGGATCTCCCATACGATAAATCGCCTCTATGACAATATCAGTCGATACTCCACTTTTTGGATCTAGTAATCTTAAGATTACAGGAG
>JACCDP011336805.1_pt1 | contig 19399 bp, 20 predicted proteins | sample 7445841 | NCBI WGS metagenome assembly JACCDP01 (sample SAMN15323441, study PRJNA562643) | freshwater metagenome | isolation source: river surface water | place: USA:Blue River Watershed | collected 2017-08-17
CTCAGTTTCGTGATCGGGGTGCGACATGCAGAACTCCAGGGTGGAACAAACTGCCGGCAGTAGAACCTGCCTGTGTGACACCTCTGTGTCGCCCCTTCGCACCAACGGGGCTATCGGATCAGCAGGCTCGAGGGTTTGCACAAGCCCTCTAAGCTCAGGGCCCATGAAACGTGCCGTCCGTTCCTTGCAATCGGTGGTTGCTGCTTGCGCCTTTGGCCTGTTGACCGTCTGCGGTCCCGGGTGGGCGGTCGACGTTCCCAACCGCAACCCACCCGCCGAAGAGCGCGCGATGCGAGAGGCGCGCGCAGCGCTGGCCGCCTCGCAGTGGAGTTTGGCTGCCGAGCTGTTGCAAGCCCATGTAAGAAGCGATCCACAAGACGCCGACGCCCACAATCTGCTGGGCTACAGCCTGCGCAAGCTCGGGCAGCATGGTCCTTCACAGAGGGCCTACGAGCGCGCCCTGAGCTTAGAACCGACTCACCGGGGGGCCCACGCGTACATGGGCGAATTGATGCTCACCATCGGCCGGCGTGACCGCGCCCTGTTTCACCTGGGCGAACTTGAGCGCCTGTGCGAAGGCCAGTGCGAGGAGTACCAGCAGCTCAGGCAGGCCCTTGAGAGGCAAGACACCGCCCCCAGCCGACGCTGGTAGCTCAGGCAAACCCCACGGTCCGCTAGGCGACACATCTTCGGGAAAACACTGATAGAGATCGAGCGCCGGGATGCCAGACTACATACTGAATGGTCAGTATCTTCGGGGAGAAGCATGAAAGCGAACATGCTGGGGAAAACCTTGCTGCGGACCCGCACCCGGGCCCATGCGGTCAAGATGCAAGAACTTGAGGCCCTGTTGGGCACCAGTTCGGCCGCGCAGACAGCTCGCCTGGTGCCTTTTTTCGGACCGACGGTGGCTGGTGAGGCGGCCTTTGTGGAGGCGCTCGGACTCAATCTCGATCGTGCGCTGCTGGCCGGCCACGCGCTGGACCTTGAACGACCCTTCGAGCCCGACGAGCCAGTCGACGTCGAGCTGGTGCTGGCCGAGTACACCGAAAAGAACGGCATGCAGTTCGGCACCATCGAGACCCGCTTCTGCACGCCCGGTGGCGAGCTGATCCAACGTCAGAAAACCACCTTTATAGAACGCATGGCCTGACGGCCTGCTCAAAGGGGATCGGAGCCATGACCGACGAACGCAAGCAATCTTTGGGAACGATGAGCCGGCGCAAGATCGTGCAATTTGCCGGCATCGTGCAAGATTTCAACCCCGTGCACTTCGATGACGAATTTGCCCGCAAGGCAGGTCTGCCACAAGTCATCGCCCAAGGTCCTCTCACGGTGGCCATCGCCCTGGATGCGCTGGTGGCCCAGCATGGTCCGGCGTTGCGCTCCCTGAACATGCGACTCAAATCCCCGGTTTTCCCCGGCGACGAACTCACCCTGAAGGCAACTGGCGAGGGCCAGCTACAGGTTAGCTGCGGAGACCGAACGGTCATCAGTGGCGAGCTGTCCTTGCGCTAACGAGGATTTGTATGTCTGAGTGGTCCGAAGTCACCTTGACCGAGCAAGAGCAGGGCGAATTCATACGCTGCAGCCAGCCCGAACCGGGCATTGTGGTGCTGCGCTTGAATCGCCCTGAGGCATTGAACGCTTGGCACGCACCGATGCGGGCTGAGCTGGCCGCAAGCATCATCAGCCTGAGCCTATCAGACGCCCGAGTGCTCATCATCCGCGGCGATACCAAGGCCTTCTCAGCAGGTGAAGACGTTCGAGGCATGGGCGACCTCACCCGCGCCGGGACGCGCAAGTTCCGCGCAGTGGCCAGGGCCATACACGCTGCATTTGACGCGCTGGAGGCCCTGGAGATCCCCGTTATTGCGGTGATCGAAGGGGTGGCTGCAGGGGGCGGTATGGAGCTGGCCCTCAGTTGCGACTTCCGTATCGCGGGCACCAACGCTCGCCTGGGGCTGCCCGAATCCAATGTCGGACTGATACCAGGCTCTGGCGGCTGCTCGCGCCTGGTGCGCTGCCTTGGCCCGGCGCGAGCCAAACAAGTGGTGATGCTCGAGGGCATGATGAATGCCCAGCGCGCCCAAGAACTCGGACTGCTCACCCGGCTGGTGCCCGCGGGCCAGGAAATGATCGAGGCCATGGACATGGCACGCAAGCTCGCCGCCAAAGCACCCCAGGCCCTGGGCATGGCCAAACTGGTTATCAACACCTGTGCCGACGTCGACCTGGAAACCGGTCGAAGACTCGAACGTATCGGTCAAAGCGTGCTGAAAAAGACAGCCGATCATGCCGAAGGCGCGCAGGCCTTCATCGAAAAGCGAAAGCCAAACTGGACCGGCACTTGAGCGAAGGAACCGTGAACTGAACACGCCCTCCATCCAACCCCCCTTCATTGACTCGCCTGGAACGTCAATTCCGACCATTTAACAAAAGGAGTACACCATGACCGAAACCGCTCTGACAGAGAACACCGAGCAACGTGTCTACAAAGAAAACGATCCGGATATGCCCGCCGAATTGCGGGATTTGCTTCGACGCGTCATGTCCAAGCACCTGGAGAATGTGACCAACCCGCACTATGACCGACTGATGATCCAGCTTTGGGACCGGTGCATGACCCTGGCTCCCTCGCCGGAGAGCAAACGCCTGCTCTCCAAGCTCATGCAGCAGGAAGTGGAGCATGGCGTGATCACCGCCAACATCCTCAAGGGTCTGGGCGTGGACAAGGTCGATGTGCCGATCGACCAGTACCTTTTTGACCTGCCCATCGATACCTGGTGCGATCTGTGTTACTTCCATGCGCTAGGTGACAGGGTCGGCATGTACGTGGGTGAAAACTGGGGCGACGTGCCCTACGAGCCACTGCGGGCGGTCGCACCCCGGCTGCACCGCGATGAGGTGTTTCACGCCACGCTGGGCTACCAAAACCTGACCGCGCACTGCCAAACCCGCGAAGGTTTGGCGCAGGCGCAAAGCCTGATCGGCAAGTGGTGGCCCGCCGCACTCGATATGTTCGGAACCTCCGAATCGCACTTCAGCGAGAAATATGTGCGCTGGGGAATTCGCCGCGCTGGCAATGAACAGCTGCGCCAGCAATACATCGCCGACACCCGTCCCATGCTGGAGAAGATCGGCATCGTGGTGCCGGAAGACAGCGCCAACCGGCGGTATCTCTGAGCACGATCTTGCGGCGAGCCGGGTCAAGACAGTCCGATTGATCCAGGCTCAGCCACCGGAGAAGTCAAACAACTACAGCCCGGGATGCACCTGGGCACCGAAAAACCATTCAAAGACAACCGAGGAGACCTTCATGATCGCGATTTCCCCCCTGTGCACGGCACGCTCGCGTGCCGGTCGCTTGAGCCGACTGCTGGGCGCCGCCCTGATTGCCGGCCTGGCCACCAGCGCCTCCTGGGCGCAAGATACCTTCCGTTTTGCCATCGCCAACGACCTGACCGGTCCATCGGCCTACCACGGCAAAACCTTTGCCAGCGGCTTCAACGCCTACCTCAACGATATCAACGCCGCTGGCGGCGTACATGGCAAGCGCATCACGCTGCTTCAGGAGAACGCCGAGCGCAACGTGCAAAAGGAAGTGGGTTTTCTGCGCAAGTTCGCCCAACAGGACAGGGCACTGGCGGGCATGATCGTGACCACCGATGGACTGTTTGCCGCCAAGCCCATGGCTGACTCGCTGCGCATACCCATCATGGGCGTCGGCGTGCCTGAACTGGCCAGTTCACCACCCCACCCCTGGCTGTTCAACATAGTTGCCAGCTATCAGGACACTGTGTTTGCCGCCATCGACCATATCTTCAGCACCGACAAGGATCCGAAGATTGGGGTGGTGTATCCCGACAACCAATATGGATTGGAAGCTCTGCGCGCGGCCGAAACCCGCATGCAGAAGTACAACAAGCCCTTGGCCGCCAAGGTGGTGATGCAGCTGCGCGAGAGCGACGCCACCACACAGATGCTGGCGCTCAAGCAGGCCGGGGTCAAGTACATCATTGCCCAATTGGCAGGCGCCCATATGGCGGCCATCCTGCGCGACTCGGAGAAGGTCGGCCTGGACGCGATGGTGATTGCCACCACGCAGGGCATGGACCGTGAACCCGACCTTATTCTGGCGCAAGCCAACGGAGCCAATCTGGCCAAGCGATTCCTGGGCGTAGGCCCTTGGTCCAAATGGAACGAAACCGATCAGCCTGGCGTGGTGGCCATGCGCAACGCGGTCATGAAGTCTGAGAACCTCAACGAGGCCGCCTTGAGTGGTGTGATGTATTCAAACTTCGTCCAAGGCTATATCAATGCCATGGTCCTGGTCGAAGCACTCAAGCGCGCCGGCCCGACAGCTGATGGCGAGCGAATCCGCAATGCAATGGGCCAGATCCGAAACTTCGACACGCGGGGCATCACACCCCCACTGAGTTTCTCGGACACCCAGCGCAAGGGAACTAATGGCGTGAAGCTGTTTCGGATCAACGTGGACAAGAAGGTCTACGAGCCGATCGGTGGCTGGATCTTCCCGAACTAAGCACGACAGACCTGTGATGGCTGGCTTTTGCCGATACCCCCTCGGCGCCACGCTCCACTGATCCATGGATATCCTGCTTCAGCTCTTGCTGACCGGCATTGCCCTGGGCAGTGGCTATGCGCTGGGTGGTCTCGGCTTTGTGCTCATTTACAAGGCTACCGGTGTCTTCAACTTCTGCCATGGTCAGCTCACCATGGTGGGAGCCTACTTCCTGTTCATGTTCCAGATCCAGCTGGGCCTTTCGCCATGGATCGCGGTTCCGCTGGCAGCCACCAGCATGTTCGCACTGGGCTGGATGATCGAACGTTTATGCCTGCGCCGCATGGTTGGAGAGCCCACGATCGCCATCATCATGTTGACGATTGGGCTTGGCGCCTTCCTGCGCAACATGGTGGGACTGATCTGGGGACCTCAACCCCAAGCGCCGGTGCCTCTTTTCGAGCCTGGGGCCATTGAGGTTCTCGGAGTGGCACTGCCCCGGGTCTACGTCTGGACACTGGTGAGCTCGGCCTGCCTGATCGGGTTGTTCGTGCTGTACTTCCGCTTTTCTTCACAGGGCGTGGCCATGCGGGCCGTGGCCTTCAACCAGGACCGCGCCGCCCTCTCGGGCATTTCGGTACCCCGGGTATTCGCCCTGTCCTGGGGCCTGGCGGGTGTCATGGCCGCGGTGTCGGGGATGCTGATGATCCAGCTGGTGGGTCTGGATCTGTCCATGGATGCGCGGGGACTGTCCACCTTTCCGGCTGCCATCCTGGGCGGGATCGACAGCATCGGCGGCGTGATCATCGGCGGCCTGATCATCGGACTGGCCGAATCCCTGGCAGGCGGCTATATCGACCCTCTGGTCGGCGGGGGATCGAAAGAAGTCATCGGGTTTATCGTGCTTCTCATCATCCTGATGGTGCGGCCTTATGGCCTGTTCGGGACACCTGAAATCCGAAAAGTCTGAATTTCCATGCGGACTTTCAAAAACTACCGCTCGACTTATCTAGAAGACCGCGCCTTGGTGCCGAGCTTGCCGGATCTATCGACCAAGATCTGGCTGCTGATCGCCGCCGCGGCACTGCTGATCCTGCCACCATGGCTGCCTCAGTACTGGCTCTACACCCTCAACCTGGCGATCATTTCCGTGGTGGGCGCCCTCGGCCTGAATCTGCTGACCGGATATGCGGGCCAGATCTCTCTGGCACACGCCTCTTTCCTGGGCATTGGAGCCTATTCGGCCGCCTACTTCGCCAAGCTGGGCGTGCCATTCTTCCTGGTCTTTCCGCTGGCAGGATTGATCGCCGCTGCTTTGGGCTGCCTGGTGGCGCTGCCGGCCCTGCGCCTCAAGGGCCTGTACCTGGCGCTGGCCACTCTGGCCTTCTTCGTGATTGTTGACTTCCTGCTGCGCAAGCTCACCACACTGACGGGTGGGGCGGCCGGCACCCATGTCCCGCCGCCGACAGCCTGGGGATGGACGGTAACGGGGGACAAAGCTTTCTATTTCCTCTTTCTGAGCCTGGCCACCCTCGTGGGCCTGTTCATGGCCAATCTCCAACGCACCTGGGTCGGCCGTGCGGTGATGGCGGTCAGAGACAGCGATATTGCAGCTGAAATGGCGGGCATCTCGCTGCTCAAGACCAAGATGATGGCTTTTGCAGTCTCGTCCTTCGTCGGGGGGCTGGCCGGGGCGATGCTGGGTTACTACCTGCAGTTCATCAATCCGGACAACTTCAACCTGCACATGTCCGTGGCCTACATCGCCATGATCATCGTGGGCGGGATGGGCACCATACTGGGCTCCATCCTGGGTGCCGTCTTCATGACCTTTCTGCCCGAATTGCTGCGGGTGAGCGTACACGGCCTGTCGAAATTCCTGCCGGCGCTAGACATGCAGGCGAAAGGAGCTTTCGTCGAGGGGGCGGTCTACGGTCTTGTCATCATTGGCTTTTTGATGTTCAAGCCACTGGGACTGGTGCAGTTCTGGCGAGATCTGGTCACCTACTTCCGGACCTGGCCCTTCAACCACTAAATTGCATCCCCTATGACTCGCACCGACGCGCCCGAGCCGCTGCTGCAGGTTCGCAATCTGGAGGTGGTCTATCACGACATCGTTTACGCCATCAAGGGTGTGTCTTTGTCGGTGCAGCCGGGCCAGGTTGTGGCCTTGTTCGGCCCCAACGGAGCGGGCAAGACTTCGTTGGTCCGTGCGATCTCGCAGATCCTGCAGTCGGTGGACGGAAAGATTCGTTCAGGGTCGGTGCACTTCAATGGACAGGATATTGGGACCCTGGCACCTCATGAGGTGGCCAGAGCAGGGCTTTATCAGATCCCGGAAGGCGGCAACGTTATCAAGGAACTGACCGTGCGTGAAAATCTCTCGCTCAGCCAGTTCTGTCGCACAGATCTCCAGGGCTGGAAAGAAGAGCAGGAGCGGGTGTATGACCAGTTTCCGATACTCAAGAGCAGGCAGACGCAGCTTGGAGGATACCTGAGCGGGGGCGAGCAGCAGATCCTGTCTATGGCCAAGGCCATTCTGGCCAAGCCACGATTGATGGTCCTCGACGAACCGACTCTGGGCCTGGCCCCGATGCTGGTGCAGGAAAACTTTCAAACGCTGTCGCGATTGCACCGCGAATTGGGCATCGCGGTGCTGGTGATCGAACAGAACGCACGCGTGGCCTTGAGCATTGCTGGCTACGGCTACGTGCTGGAAAGCGGTCGACTGGTATACGACGGTCCCGCTGAGGAACTGCTGGCCAATCGCGAGATCCAGGAGTTCTACCTTGGACTCGACGCAGGCGAAAAGAAAAGCTTCCGCGAAGTCAAGCACTACAAGCGCCGCAAACGCTGGCTATCCTGAGTCATAGAGACGAGGCCATGAGAAAGAAAGTCGACGCACATCTTCCTGATGCCTGGAACAGCCGTGGGGAGGTGCTGTCCTTTTTCCCCAGGACCGGCCGATCGGACCAAGACCAGAAGCCCCTGCTCGATGCACATGACATCTGCGTGCGCTTCGGAGGTGTCAAGGCGGTAGACGGCATGAATCTGCGGGTCCTCCCCGGCCAGATCCATGCGCTGGTGGGACCCAATGGAGCCGGAAAGAGCACGATGCTCAATGCCATCTGTGGCTTCTACACGCCCAGTCAGGGGCGCATCCATCTGGAGGGACAAGACATCACCGGCCAGAGGCCTGATCAGATCGGGGCGCGTGGAGTGGCCCGCGTGTTTCAACGGATCGAACTGTTTCGCCGAATGAGCGTGCTGGAGAATATTCTGGTGGGCCGCCATCGCTTCATGAAAACCGGCCTGCTCTCGGCCGGGCTTTTTTGGGGACGCGGCTACCGAGAGGAATCGCTGCACCAGCAAAAAGTGGAAGAAATCATCGAATTTCTCAACCTGGCGCCCTACCGCAAGGCGATGGTGGGCAGCCTCTCCTATGGGCTGCAGAAACGGGTGGAGATCGGACGCGCGCTGGCCAGTGAACCGCGGCTGCTGCTTCTCGATGAACCCGTCGCCGGCATGAATCTCGAGGAGAAGGAAGACGTCACGCGCTATCTTCTGGACATCGCCGACGAGGTGGGATTGACGATGGTGCTGGTCGAACACGAAATGGACGTGGTGATGGATATTTCCGATCAAGTGACCGTGATGAATTTCGGACGGCTGGTGGCCTCAGGAGAGCCGGCACAAGTCAGACAGCATCCAGAGGTCATCAACAGCTACCTCGGCGCGTAGCCACGAGTCAAGGGCATCCCTATGGCGCAAGCGCATCCTCCCACCGACACCCTGCCTGGACTGCTCTGGCATCATGCCCACGCTCGACCGGAGGCAGTAGCCCTGCGCGAGAAGTATCTGGGCATCTGGCAGGAAGTTAGCTGGAGAGGCTACCTGGATCATGTGAGAGCCTTCAGCCTGGGACTGCGCAGCCTCGGTGTCCAGGCCGGCCAAGCAGTGGGCATACAGGCCGAGAATTGTCAGGAATGGCTCTACAGCGACCTGGCCATTCAATGTGCAGGCGCCCGGGTCTGCACGATCTATCCCACCAGCTCAGCGGTGGAGGTCAAGCACATCCTGCAAACCGCACAGGTCCGGGTGGTGATCGTCGGCGACCAGGAGCATCTGGACAAGATCCTGAGCCTGGTTGAAGAAGGTCTGCCGATTGATCGCATCATTGTTTTTGACCCCAAGGGCGCTGGCGCGCACCGCGGCCAACTGGTGCTTTCGTTCAAGGACGTGCAGACCTTGGGCCGACACTATGAAGCCGAGCATCCCCAGGCCTTCCTGGAGGCCGTGATGCAGGTTAGGCCGGACGACATCTACGACATCATGTTCACCTCGGGGACTTCAGGCCTGCCCAAGGGTGCCATGTGCGACCAGCGGGGGCCGGTCGTGGGGGCCAAAATGTTCCTCGAGCACCTGAAGTTGACCCCCGAAGACTGCTGGCTGTCCTATCTGCCCCTCTCGCATGCCTTCGAGCGGATCATGGCCATTGCGGTGCATCTGACGGCCGGCAACGTCATCTGCATCGCCGAGAGCATGGATGCCGCCCAGGCCAACGTGGTGGAAATTCAGCCCGACCTATTTGGCGCGGTGCCGCGGATCCTGGAGAAGATCAAGACGTCCATCGATATCCGCATGGGGCGCAGCTCTGCCCTGAAGAAATGGCTGTATCGCAAGGCCTTGCAGTTCGGCATGTCGCGAGCCCGGCGCATGAGCGCTGATCGCAGCCGGTTTGTCCCCGTGCCGGCCGGCCAGATCCTGGACTATCCGCAGTCCAAGCCACAAACCATGCAGCCGTCCTGGGCCGATCGAGGCTTGCATAGCCTGATGTATTGGCTCGTCTACAGGCATCTGCTCAAACAGGTCGGCTTGCTACGGGTGCGGTACCTCATTTGCGGGGCCGCTCCAATTTCCGACGAACTGTTCAGTTACTACATCGCCCTGGGTGTACCCATCATGAACGGCTTTGGCATGACCGAACTGCACAACATTCCCTGTATGGCCCTGCCTAACGACGCGGTGCCCGGAATGGTGGGCTACCCCCTGAGTGGCTGGCAGGTCAAAAAGGCCGACGACGGTGAATTGTGGATCCGCGGACCCATCGGATTTAAAGCTTACGCGGGCGAAAGCCCAGGGTCTGCGTCGATGCTCGATGCCGACGGCTGGCTGCACACTGGCGATCTCTGCGAAATTTACGACAACGGTTATGTCGCCATCATTGGACGCAAGAAAGATGTTCTGGTAACCAGTGGCGGCAAGAACATCTCGCCCGAGCTGATCGAGAACAAGCTAAAAGCCAGTGCCTACATCAGCGAGGCGATCGTGATCGGCGAGGGACGACACTTCCTGAGTTGTCTGATCGAGCTCGACGCCGATGCAGTTGGCGACTGGCTGCAGATGCAAGGCCAGTCTTACAGCACCCTGCGCGACATGGCCGCCCTGCAAACAGTCATCGACCTGATTGAGGCGCAGGTTTCCGAAGTCAATCAGAGTCTGGCCCGAGTGGAAACCATCAAGAAGTTCCGCATCATTCCGCGAGATCTGAGCCACGATGACGGCGAGATGACCCCCACACGTAAAGTCAAGCGAAGCATCCTGGAAAAACAGTTTGGTCATCTCATCGACGACATGTACCGCCCGGGAGAAATCTTGCAGGACAAACATGTCTGAGCTGCCTCATCGGATGAGTGGATCCTTTCCACTACAAATGCCTACAGGACCTACCGAGTGATCAACTTCAGCCATGATGAGGACGACCTGCGTCTGCGCGACGAGGTTCTACAGTTTGTTAAAACGCAGATCATCCCTTTCGAGAAGGACCCACGCTACGGCGATCACGGGCCCGATGAATCCTTGCGGATCGAGCTCAATGAGCGAGCTCGGCAAGCACATTGGCTGGCCCCGCAAGTCAGTCCCGATTTCGGTGGCCGGGGTCTTTCACACATCCAGCGCGCGTTGGTCTTCGAAGCCAGCGGCTATTCCATACTCGGCCCGATTGCCATGCACTGCGCGGCTCCGGATGAGGGGAACATGCATCTGCTTGAGGTGGTCGCTTCACCAGCGCAGCGAAAGGACTACCTGGCTCCCTTGGCGCAGGCACGCTGGCGTTCCTGCTTTGCCATGACCGAGCCTGCGCCGGGTGCCGGCTCCGACCCAGGACAGCTGAACACCCAGGCGCACCGAGACGGTGATCACTACATCATCGAGGGCCGCAAGTGGTTGATCACTGGTGCCGATCAGGCGGGCATGGCCATCATCATGGCCCGCGCTTTTGATGGGTCGAAGGAGCTGGGGCCCACCATGTTCCTAACGCATCTGCCCCAGGCAGGCGTTCGGATCGCACGGCTGATCGACTCGATGGACTCGAGCTTCAGCGGGGGACACGCTGAGCTGGCCCTGGAGGGTTTGCGGGTTCACCAAAGCCAGATCCTGGGCGAAGTCGGCCAAGGACTCAAATACGCACAGGTCCGCCTGGCCCCCGCACGATTGACCCATTGCATGCGGTGGCTGGGCTCGGCAGTTCGTGCGCAGGACATTGCCATGGCTTACGCGGACACCCGAACCGCGTTTGGAAAGAGACTGTTCGAACACGGCAGCCTGGCTCAGATGCTGGCGCGCAACGAAATCGACATCCACGCCTGTCGGCAGTTGGTCCTGCATACCGCTTGGCTGCTCGATCAAGGTAAATCGGCTCGGCATGAATCGAGCATGGTCAAGGCTTTCGTCAGCGAAACGCTGTTTCAGGTGGCCGACCGCTGCCTGCAACTGCTCGGAGGACTGGGCGTGACCCGCGACACTCAGGTGGAGCGGATCTTCAGAGAAATCAGAGCTTTCCGCATCTACGACGGCCCCACCGAAGTACACCACTGGGCCATCGCACGCCGCCTGCAGAGTCAGCATACTGCGCACCCGTCTGCCGGCTGAGCCAAATGGCAAGCGCGACCAAAGGCCACAGAAAGATCGACATCATGGCTTCACCCCCCCGATTCTTTGATCTCAGCGGAACGACCGCCCTGGTCACAGGGGCCAGCCGCGGAATAGGACTGGCGATTGCCCAGGGACTGGCTGCTCACGGAGCCCGCCTCATCCTGTGTGGACGAGAGCGAGAGAGCCTGGAAAAAGCCGCAGCGCAAGTGGCAGGCCCGACGCAGATCGAGCCGCTTGATGTGTCCTCGGAACAACAGGTCCAGGAGTTGGCCGTTCGACTCAAGGAGCAGCTGGGATCGATTGACATCCTGGTCAATAACGCCGGCATCAACCCGCACTACGCATCGCTGGAGAAGACCAGCACGGGTCAGTGGCATGAAATCCTGAGCACCAATCTCGATGGGGTCTTCTACGCCTGCAAGCATCTGGGCGCTCTCATGCTCGGCGGGCGAGGGGGCTCCGTGATCAACATCAGTTCCGTCGGGGGTCAAGTGGGCCTCAAGCGCCAGTCTCCCTACTGCGCCAGCAAGGGAGGGGTGGAATTGCTCACCCGCACCCTGGCCCTGGATTGGGCCGAACACAAGGTTCGGGTCAACGCGGTGGCCTACGGATTTATTGAAACCGACCTGATTGCGGCCATGGTCGATCATCCGCATATCGCCCCGCGCCTGCTGGCACGAACCCCGATGGGGCGATTTGGCCGCCTGCCAGAAGTTGCCGCCGCCGCGGTGTTTCTGGCCTCGCCGGGCGCCTCCTATGTGACCGGCCACACTCTGATGGTCGATGGAGGCTGGGCTGCGGCCTGAGAGCGGAGCTTGCGCCAACTGGAGACACCGCCATGGATACAGACATCGTTCAGTTCGAGAAAAATGGTTCTATCGCCTGTATCACTCTGAACCGGCCCGAGCAGCTCAACGGCCTGGATATCGCCCTGCAGAAGGCGCTGCTCCAACGACTCGAGCAGGTGCGACACGATCCCTCGATCCGATCCCTCTTGCTGACAGCCCAAGGCAGGGCCTTCAGCGCGGGTGGCGATCTGGAGCTCTTGCTCACCGACCGGGCCGACGGCATGAGTGCCGCCGACGCCGCCGCAGCCATGATGCGTGAATGGTCCAACCCCTTGATCACGGCCCTGGAGGAATTGCCGGTGGCCACGGTCTGCGCCGTTCAGGGGGTGGCCGCTGGCGCCGGCGCCAGCCTGGCCCTGAGCTGCGATCTGGTCATCGCCGCCGAGGATGCCTTCTTCCTGTTACCCTTTCTGCCCAAGCTGGCTCTGATACCCGACCTGGGCATGAGCTGGTATCTGGCCCGTGGCATCAGCCGCGCCCGAGCCCTGGGCCTGATGCTGCTCGGCCCACGTCTGTCAGCGCCGCAGGCCCAGCAGTGGGGGCTGATCTGGGCCACGGCCCCAGCCGATCAACTGCAGTCACAAGCGAACCAGCTGGCCACTACACTGGCTTCCTCCCCCGCCAGCGCAGCCCTGGAGGCCCGGCGAGCGCTGTACCGGGCCTACCAAAGCACCCTGTCCGATCAGATGGCGTATGAAACCGACCGGCAGCAACAATTGCTGGCCTCAGCCGATTTCCGCGAGGGCGCGCGGGCCTTCCTCGAACGCAGGCCAGCTCATTTCGGACCGCGGCCTGCGCCAGACCTGTGAATCAGCGCCCCAGCAGATCACCCCATAGAAACATGACGACCACAAGGACCCGTTCCGCATCCGCACCGACGCGCAAGGCCACCCGGTCAACCCGGACCATGCCGCCAACTGCAGCCTCCGCTCCGGCCAAAGGCAACATCAAGGCACAGCAAAGGCAAGCGAGCCTGGCCAAAATTCTGCAGTCGGCCTTGCAGATTTTTGTACGCAAGGGCTATAGCGCGGCAACAGTTGACGATATCGCCCAGGCCTGTGAACTGACCAAAGGTGCGGTTTACTTCTACTTCCCGAGCAAATCGGCAGTCTTGCACGCCTTGTTCGATCAGATCGAGCAGGTGATCGTGCAAGGCGTGATCGACTCGATCGACAGGGCCAGCCCCCGGCAAACGGACAAGCTGATTGCCTATCTGCACAGTGGCGCCGGCCTGGGCAATGTGCAACCTCAACTCATCCTTCTCTATATCCTGATGCTGCTCGAATTCAATGGGACAGGCGACGAGCTCGAGAGCAGGGTCAAGGCCCTGTATCAACGTATCGCCCAACGGGTGGAGTCGATCATTGAGGCTGGACAAAAAGCTGGCGAATTCAGAACCGATCTGGCGGCTCGGGAAATGTCCTCCATTGTGATGGCCCTGTTCAATGGAACCTTTATGGAGTGGTACTGCAGGCCCAGATTGCTTGACGGTCCGGAGCTTGTCAAGGTGGCTCGGGTGACGGCTTTGGACGGCTTATTGCTCAAGCCCACACAAACAAGAAAGGCGTCCTGATGTTCTCAGGCCAAGCGCTGGAGTTGGCGGCCCTCGAAGGCGGCTTCGTACAGCTGTTGTGGAGGCGAAAAAGCGGCTCGGTCAATCTGATCGATGCGCTCGCGCTTGAGGAGCTGGGGCATGCCCTCGATCAGCTTGAAACCATCGATGGGCTACAAGGTCTGCTGATGGCCAGCAACCAGTCCGAATTCATCGTGGGTGCAGACATCAGTGAATTCGACGCCATCTTTGCAATGCCGGCTGACAAGCTCATGGAGCAGACCCTTCGCGTTCATGCCTTGTTCAGCCGATTGGAGGATCTGCCCTGCCCCACGGTATCCGCCATCAATGGGTATGCGCTGGGTGGGGGTCTGGAGCTCGCCCTGTGCACCGACTCGCGGGTCATGGCCGAGGGCGCCCGAATAGGAACCCCGGAAATCAGCTTGGGCATCTTTCCCGCTTATGGGGGCACGGTACGACTGAGCAGGCTCGCCCCCCTGCCCGTGGCTCTGCAGTGGGTGCTGCAAGGACACATGCACGATTCAGCGGCTGCTCTGGCTGCAGCCGTGGTCGATGAGATCGCGAGGCCCGATGCCACGGGCGCTCAAGCCCTGGCACGACTCAAGCGCATGGCCTCAGGCGAGATCGACTGGCAATCGTCGCGTCGACGAAAACTCAGTCGCTTGCCAGCTGCCGCCTGCGAAGACGATCAAGCCTGGCAGTGGGCTCAGGAATGGGCAGACCGGGCCCTGAAAAAGCAGTGCCTGCCGGCCGCATCGAGAACGGTGGCGATGATGCGCCAGGCCGTTGCCCTTGATCGCGATGCCGCGCTTGGCTGCGAGGCCAAGCACTTTCCCGCCGTGGCCCAATCGCCCGAAGCGGCAGCGCTGATCCAGAACTATCGCAACGAGCAGACCCTCAAAAAGGAACTTCGGCATCTGATGGGCCAGGCCTTGGCACCAGCGCATGTGGGCGTGGTCGGTGCCGGCATCATGGGGGCCGGCATTGCGCTGACGGCCTGGCAGCATGGAAGCCAGATAGACGTTCATGACGCCTCGGAGGCTGCACTCAAACGCGGCCAATCCACGGTTGAGGAGTACCTGCAAAAACAGATTCGGAGCGGAAAACTGCCCGCCGCCAAGCTCGAGGAGGCGACTCAGACCCTGCGCTGGCAAAACGACCGGGCCGACTGGCGTGATTGCGATCTGGCCATTGAGGTGGTGGTGGAGGACGCACGCATCAAACACCAGGTCTTGCAGGATCTCCAAGCACGTGTCGGGCCCGATTGCGTGATTGCCACCAACACCTCGAGCCTGCGCGTTGGTGCACTTTCAGCAGCTCTATCGGACCCCTCCCGCTTTGTGGGCCTGCATTTTTTCAATCCGGTGCCCGCCATGCAGTTGGTCGAGGTGGTTCGCACCGAGCAGACGAGTGCCAAGACCCTGGCCCGCGCCGTGGCCTGGGTGGTTCAGATGAAGAAAACGCCAATCGTCGTGGCCGATTGCCCTGGCTTTTTGGTCAACCGCATCATCACCCCCTACCTTCGCTCCTTCATTTCGCTGGTTCAAGCAGGCATCGATCCTTACCGAATCGACCGACTGATGCAGGCCATCGGCTGGCCCATGGGACCGGCCACACTTGAAGATGTGGTCGGACTCGATACCGGAAGCAAAGTGCTCGACCTCATTGCCGAGGGTTACAGCGAGCGGATGCCGGCTCAGCGAGACAACATCCTTCACAAGATGGCCGAAAGAGGCTGGCTGGGTCGAAAAAGCGGCGCCGGTTTCTTTGTCTATGGCCCTTCGGGACCACCGCATCCCAACCCGGCCGTCATCGACCTGCTGCGGACCCACACGCCTGAGTCAAGCCTGCAGTTGTCCGATCAGGCGGTGGTCGACCGGATGATGCTGCCCCTCTGGCTAGAAGCAGCCCTGTGCCTCCATGAAGGGGTGGCCCAAGGCGCGGCACACATAGACCGGGCCCTGCTGCTGGGCCTGGGTTATCCCCGCCATCTGGGCGGGGCGCTCAAGCAGATCGATCAGATCGGTTGGACTGCCCTGGCCGAGAAGCTGGCCCACCCTGATGCCTTGGGACCGGAGTACCGACTGCCAGCGGGCTGGAAAACGGCCTTCGGTTTCGGCCGACGCTTTTATGGGTGAGGGGGCTGACAAGCCCTTCGACGCAACAGGAGGATAGGACATGGACGCATTCATCGTCAGGGCGGTACGAACCGGAGGGGGACGTAAAGGCGGGCGTTTGGCAGGCTGGCATCCGGCCGACCTGTCAGCGCAGGTCCTCAATGCGCTGATCGGCTCAAGGGCGGATGATCAAGCCGACTTTGATCCCTCTTCTATTGAAGACGTGATCTGGGGGTGTGTGGGACAGGCCGGTGAACAGGCCGCCAACATCGGACGCAACGCCGTACTCGCCTCAAGGCTGCCCGAGTCAGTGCCTGCGGTATCCCTGGACCGACAGTGCGGCTCCTCGCAACAAGCTTTGCACTTTGCGGCGCAGGCGGTGATGTCTGGCACGATGGATGTGGTGATCGCGGGCGGCGTGGAGAGCATGACACGGGTTCCCATGTTCACGCCCAGCACACTGCCGCTGAAGAACGGCCTGGGCTATTACTTCAGCCCCGATATGAAAAAGCGCTACCCCCAGGTCGATGACTTCAGCCAGTTTGTCGGAGCCGAGATGGTGGCCACCAAATACCAGCTCAGCAAAGAGCAGCTCGACCGCTATGCGCTGCAAAGTCACCAAAGAGCCGCAAAGGCCACTGAGGCGGGATATTTTCGGGAGGAGATCGTACCGGTCCCCATGCGACTGCCCGACGGCCAGATTGGCACGGAAATGCACGATACCGACGAGGGCATTCGCGCCCAGGCCAGCCTAGAAGCTATCCAGGGTGTCAAAAAACTATCGGACGACGGACGGCTCACCGCAGCGACCTCTAGCCAGATCTGCGACGGTGCCTCAGGCGTTCTTGTCGCCAACGAGCGAGGGCTGGCTCGACTCGGCCTTGCACCCATGGCTCGCATTCACCATATGTCAGTGCTGGGGAGCGATCCGGTCATCATGCTGGAGGCCCCCATACCAGCGACCTTGCGCGCCCTCGAGCGTACCGGGCTGCGCATCGATCAGATCGACAGCTTCGAAGTGAACGAGGCCTTCGCCTCCATCCCCCTGGCCTGGCTGGCCGCGACGGGGGCCGATCAGGCCCGGCTCAACCCCAACGGCGGAGCTATTGCGCTGGGTCACCCGCTGGGGGCCAGTGGGACCAAGTTAATGACCACCTTGATCCACCAATTGCGACGCAGCCGGGGACGCTATGGACTGCAGACCATGTGTGAGGGGGGTGGCATGGCCAATGTGACCGTGGTCGAAAACCTGCAGATCTGAACACGAGTGAGTCAGCATGACAGACAAAGCCATCTGGTTTGATGAGTTCCCGCTGGACCTGGCGCGCCGGATGGCCGCCGGCTCCATCATGGAGCAACTGGGCATCGAAATCACCGAAGCCGGCGACGACTACCTGTGCGGACGCATGCCCGTGGACCGTCGGACCGTGCAGCCAGCGGGCGTGCTGCACGGCGGCGCTTCAGTCACACTGGCCGAGACCCTGGCCTCATGGGGAGCGGGCTGCTGCGTCGATCGCCGCAAGCAGTTTTGCGTGGGGCAGGAAATCAATGCCAACCATGTGCGTGCCGTTCGCCAAGGATGGGTGCACGCCATCGCACGGCCACTGCACCGGGGACGCACATCCCATGTGTGGGAAGTGCACATCACCAACGATGAAGGCAAGCTGGTGTGCGTATCGCGAATCACCCTGGCCATTTTGGATGGCCCGATGCAGGGGCCCGGGGCTTCCTGAGAATCAGCAGTGCCTCAGAGGCGTAGGCGCCGCGCACCTTTGAATCAGCAGACCCGACGAGCGATCCTTGCAATGGGCGAGTCGACCTCGATTTCATGCCAGTCACGCAGCATGCCCTGCTGCTGAACCGGTTTGCCGTTCATCATCGCACCGCTGTAGTAACTCATGTGGATGAAGCGGGCCATGTTGGCCTTGCAATTGATTTGCACCTGGGCTCGCATGGAGCGATAGCTCTGCCCGTCTGCTGTGGTCTGCGGATTGCGGTAGTCGAGCAAAGTCCAGAGCACCTTCAGACCGGCCTGCTGCTCGACCGAGGTGGGATCCATGTAATACATGCCCTGGTCAGCCAGCAGGACCGCGTCCCAACGCTGTGCGGCCAAAACCGGCGAGAGGAGGAGCACCAGCAAGAGCGCAAACCCCGCCCCTGATCGCTTCATGAGGAGCTCCATACCCAGGGTTTTGAGCCTCGCTGAGCGGCCATCTGCTGCGGACCAGCGGGCATGGGTGCCATCACCACCGCAGCGGTCCCTCATCAGGCCCGGCGATGCTGCAACTGCGCAGCCAGCTCGATAAGCGCGTGCCGATAAGCGTTATCGGGCAGGGTGGAGACCGCAGCGATGGCCCGATCAGCCTCTAAAGCGGCTCGTTCTCGCGTGGTTTCGAGCGCTCGGCTATCGCGAACGATCTGCAAAATGCGCGGCATCTGATCGACTCCACCGTCTTCAATGGCGCGAGCGATCAGCGCCCGGTCATCAGCACCGGACCGCGCCATCGCAAGGATCAAGGGCAGCGTGACCTTGCCCTCACGCAGATCGTCGCCCAGGTTCTTGCCCATTTCGGCCACATCGCCGTCGTAGTCGAGCGCGTCGTCAATCACCTGGAAGGCCGTGCCCAGGGCCTGGCCGTAGGTGGCGCAGGCCTGCTCAGTGGCCGCATCTGAACCGGCCAGAACCGCGGCCAGCCGGGCACTGGCCTCGAACAGTTTGGCCGTCTTCGACCGGATCACATCGAGGTAGACCGCCTCACTGAGCGAGGCGTCGTGCGTGTTCATCAGTTGATGCACCTCGCCCTCGGCAATCACATTGGTGGCCTCTGACAAGATTTCCATCACCCGCATGTTTTGGGTCAGGACCATCATCTGAAAGGCGCGCGAGTAGAGGAAATCGCCCACCAGCACACTGGCCGGGTTGCCGAAGGCCTCATTGGCAGTGGCACGACCGCGGCGCAGGGTCGAATCATCGACCACATCATCGTGCAGCAAGGTGGCGGTGTGGATGAATTCCACCACGGCCGCCAGATTCAGACGCTGTTCGTGCCGACAGCCCAAGGCGCCACACATCAGCAGCAGCAAGGCCGGCCGCAAACGTTTGCCGCCGGCTGCCACGATATAACGGGCCACCTGACCCACCAGCGGCACCCCAGAGGCCAGCCGCTGCTCAATGACCGCGTCCATGGCCTTCATGTCGTCGGAGACCAGCCCCAGGGCGGCGGCAGAGCTGGCGGCAATGATCGACAAGGTGAAAGTTCCTTACAAAAACCGAAGGATTATAGGGAGCCAAGACCCGGGCCGGCGCTGCGACGGGACGGGTGCGCGTCTGCTCGCAAGCGCTGGATGCCGGGCGCGGGGGACCTTCCTGGCGGTGGATCCGTCCGTCCGCGCTCCCCTGGGC
>JACCDP010775451.1_pt1 | contig 19389 bp, 44 predicted proteins | sample 7445841 | NCBI WGS metagenome assembly JACCDP01 (sample SAMN15323441, study PRJNA562643) | freshwater metagenome | isolation source: river surface water | place: USA:Blue River Watershed | collected 2017-08-17
TACGATTAGCGATTCATCACGTACATAGTGATTTCAAAGCCAAAACGCATGTCAGTTGCTGTTGGTTTAGTCCACATAGCTGTCTCCTTTTAGTTAGTTTACATACAGTGTACTAGTATGTATCGTGAGTATACACAGTTTTTGGGGTTAAAACTATAGTGATAATCATTGAAATCGTCTGCAGGAATTCTGTAGACATTTACTCCGCGCACTACCGCGCTGCGGCGCTTCGCAGCTTCGCTGCTAGTTAGGGCTCTTGGCTCCTGAGTTATCCACAGACTTATCCACAGTTGTTGGTTAGTTCAATGCTAAGAGGAATCTTATGTAACCCACAACATCTATTATGGTCATGACTATGCTCATGCTTACTATGCCAAAACTGTTGCGGCTCATACCACAGAAGATCATTATTACTGTACCTGACAGCCACAGTGGGTAGGTAATGCCATAGGGTACATTGGGTGCTAGGAAAGCAAAGATCAAGGCCGTGGCCAGGGCTGTGACTGCATTGTAAGTTTCCCCCACCAGCCTCCAAGGGTTACTGTTCCAATCATCACTGATGTACTGTTTAGTGCTGTGCCATGCTTCTGCTAATATCATACTACTAGATCCTTTACACTGTCTATCCAACTGATGATCTGTTTAGCAGCCTGTACATTGCCCGCATAGCACAAGAGATTGGCGCTGTCCTCAGCTGGCACCAGCAGTCTGCGTCTAGGGTTAGACCACATACTCAGTATGTCAGTGTTGGTATGCAGTAGATTCTCTATGTTATCGCTGGCACTGTCCATGCAGTGTAGGCACTGAGCATAGGGATATTGGCCCAACAACTCAAGCCAGCGTGTTTGATACTCTCTGTACACTGTGGCATCCATGCCATTCTGAGCTGTGTGAAACAGTATGATCCATGTGCTGTCCTGCTCTAGGGCCTGTTTTAGGTCTCTGTGTATGTCTGCGATCTCACCGCCGGCACGACCCTCTACAGCCAACTCATAGCCCGTGTGCTGTAAGACCAAATCCACTAGGCTCTCTGTGCTCTGTCCTCTGTGACTGCGGAACCTACTGTCCCCTATAAAACTAATCTTTGTCATAGTATGTTTATGGTTCAAATACCATCCTTATTTCTCCATCATGACTGGGCATGTTATACAAGAGATCCAATTCCAGATCCAAGCAGAGAAATTTAAATCCTGTGCCCAACAGCAGATCTCGTATGTGCAGAGCCAATGGTTCAGGGTCAAATGCGCTAAGTGATCTGTGTGTAAACCAAGATCTTGGCGTATATTTCATTATACCCAGGGCACTAAGTGCTAGGAAACACCTACCTCCAGGCTGAACCAAAGTGCTGAACTGTTTAACATGTTCCACTAGATTATCCATATTAGTGGCTTCACCATTGGCGCCCATGTGCCAGCTTAGATTTATGCTCATAACACTGGGCCATTGATGTCTGTGCTGATCTATAAACTTTTGATCATAGTTAGCTATCAGATCAGCATCGGTGCCCATGGCGTCTATGCCATAGATTCTAGGTATGTACTTTTTGAATATGTTCCAACCACAGCCTATGTCTACAATCTGTTCAGGGTCTCGTTCCAACAGCTGATCGATATAGTAAAAAGGCACTATGCTGAATTCGGCACCACCGGCAGGCTGGGGCGCAAATGATCTATCACCACATAGTTGCCTAGGGGTACTGGCCCATCTGTGAGCCGCTACTACAATGCTGGGCCAGTTGTTAGCTGAACAGGTTATAACATCATAGTCCTTTAGAATCTGCTGACCTATGTCAGTGGATAGAAACTGTTGTTTAAATGCTGTATAGTCAATGTGTTTCATACAATAATTTAGTCACAAAAAAAGGCCCCCGGGGAGCCTTTTGATGTAATCACTGGGATTAAAGGGTAATGCCCATTGATGCAGCCTTGTAGCCTAGTGCTACGATTCTGCGGCTTGGACGGCCCAACTCGTACTCAGTGACCATAACGCCATTGCCAGCACGACGGCTGTTGGCATATACTGCATAGCCATGGCTACGAATACGGCTAGCTTCGGCAGCTAGGTTCTTGATGCCAAAACGCTTTTCAGCTTGTGCGGCAGTGATCTTGTCGCCACGTTGTAGTGCGGCAAATAGTTTGAACGTCTTTGTATCAGGGTTCATAAGTTTCATAATATTATTTCCTCTTATAGATTTGTGTTGGATTGCACCAACTATGCCTAGTATAGCGTAAACACTGACAGAGATCAAGTTTTTTGGTTGTATTCGTCAGGGGGTGTTTCGCCAAAACTTTCAAACACAGCACGTACCATACGACCGGTCTCTTCCTCTGTGAGTTTGGCATTGTATTTGTTGATACGGAAACTGCGGCCTGGGAAACGCTGTTTGATGCGCTCGAACATGGTCTTGAAGTCCTCGCCCTGTGCTAGGAACTCACCGTCTGCGGCATAGGCATAGTACTGATTCTGTTCTCTGTCTATGTCTATGACCGTTTCCCTGTGGTTCTCCACATCATCATCCAATTTGGCATCAGCTAATTGTTTGCGAGCTTCCTTGATCAGTTTATCAAACTGTTGTGGGTCTGTGAGCATGAACTCTGTGATCTTGCGCATGCCACGCATATAGCCTAGGGCAAAACCCACTACGAAAATCAACAACATATAAATGATTAGTTCCATTTTGGATCCTTAGGTCAGTTAACGAATGGAGTAAAACGTGCTTGGAATGCTTCTACTAGACAGCTATAGCTCTGCTTAGTGCCCATAAGCTCATAGTGTACCCAAATGTCTGTGCCATCGGCTACAATGTTTTTGACTAGGAACTTTTCAAATTGTCCACCATGCCAAATGCTGCCTGGGATCACGTCGGGCTTTGTTAATACTTTATTCACGGTTTTGCTCCTTGGTAAGTTCGCAGAGCATTAAAAATTTTTCGTAGGCTCTTCGAACTGTAGTGTTACTTAATAATTTATCTGCTTCCTGTTGCATGGCTTGAACACCAGCTTCGGCAGCATCTCTGGCACTGCCGTGGGTGAACATATAACGAAAGTCTTCGGGCACAGTGGCAATGAACTGTTTCCATTTTCGCTGAGTGGCCTCATCGATCTCACGATTCATAGGGCGCAGTTCTGTGGCCTCCTGTATCTTTCTACAGATAGCATCTTCGGCATAACGGCCTGCGGCTATCATTGGAGCCAAGGCTGGGTCAATCCTGTAACGACGACTACCACCGCCAGGGTACACACTGACGAGATGGTCACCCTGGGGAAAACTGTCCAGGAGCTCATTGTCGTACTCACTTACGGGCACATACTTACGACCCTGTTTTTTGTAAAATATCTGTTTCATTCTACTCCACCGTGTTTGAGCATGAACCAAGTCATCTCAGCGTTGTCCACTTTGACAATGTCGCTGGGATATTTGTTATAGTCTGAACGGGCACGGGGTAGCTTCAAGACCTTGACCATCTTAGGATTCAGTTTGGTGATCTTGCCCATGCTTAAACTGTTGCTCTGTGCAAAGGCCACAAAGTCTCCAATTTGTATTGTCTTACCCAATGCATCTCGATGTACAGGTGTTTCTTTCATGTGACTGTGTGCTAGTTAATCTGGCCTGACCGGAGGGACTCGAACCCCCTACCCACAGCTTAGAAGGCTGTTGCTCTATCCAGATGAGCTACGGTCAGATATATGTATTATACAAGTAGTCCGTAAGACTGTCAAAGGAATTTGAGCGCGAATTCGGTATATCTTTTTGGAGTCATGTAAGCCCTTATCCAAATTCTGTAGCCAAAACTATTGTAGTCTGGCATGGTATGGTATGTGGGATCCTTACAGTGTTTCATAACCCACTGACCCTTGGGAGTCTGCTGCCATTCGTGGATGGGCTGTGCTATGTAAATGTCCACGTCCTCTACGTCACCCATGGTAAAATTGTGTACATCATATCTACTGTAGACTTCACCGTCTATGACATGATACTTCATGTGTAGTTTGTTATCGATATCTGATAGATTTTTACTGCTGTACGGCTGTAAACTCATTGGCACCACCTCAGTTCAAAAAGTGTAGCATCACGTGCTTTCAAAAAATAAAAACTGTTATTGCTGATAAACCAACGCTGACCCGGAGTGCCAAAAGTTTTGATACACCATTGTATGGCTGGACCAATGTTGCCTTCAACATCGATAACATCGTAGGTAGTATCAGGTACTATACATGCAGGTATCATAGCCACCTCAGAGCAAACATTGTAGCATCTTTACCTTCTTTAAAATAATAGTCAGTGCTGTCATGTTTATAAACAGCATTCCATTTTATTTTAAATCCGCCTACTCTCTGTCCTAACCATAGCTCTACACTGTCGATTTTCATTTTTGTATCGTCTACATCGAGATTGACCCTGTGAGGCCAAAGTTCTTTCTTTAATACTCTCATGACCACCTCATGGCTAACAGTGTAGCATAACGAGCATGTTTGCGTCTAATCTTTATAGTCAGTCTATTGTCTGTGGCATCTCTATCAGCCATACCCCAATCCCAGTCCCAACCTTGTTTACCAACATACTTTTCCAAAAATGGACGATAATGATCATTGGGGTCTGCAGATTCTATTTTATATTTTGGAGGACCTATAGTCCAATCCCACTGTGGCATGCTTTCATCAATCTCTACGTCGCCCACGGGCCATCGAACATTGATAACTGTGCCCGGTACGAACCGCCACCAAAGTTGACCCATGATGTTTAGTGTAACAGGCATGTGCGAGCCCGAAGGAAAGAAGAATAATCGTTTGATTTCAAATTTACTCATAACCACTTCAACGCAAACCAATTAGCATCTTTTTGATTTTCAAAGACCCAAATGCCATTATGCTCTTGATGATTGCCTTGACAATTATCCTCAGCCCATTGTTTGACCTTATCCCAGCTACGTTCGGGAGGACTGTATCTGATAAAAATTTTAACCCAGCCTAGCTCAACCAGCATGTCGCTTAGGATTTGAAAGTCAATCTCACTTTGCATCTTTGATGCAAGTTCATCGACGATTTGATCCTGTAAGTTCAAGGGCCTGAACTTTCTGTCATTACTTCACCATGATCATTGTCATGTTCTTTGGCAATAGTTTCCAATAAGTCAAAGTTTTCTTCTGCACGTTTGATAGCTTCATAGGCCTTTTGCAGTGCAGGATTCTTACGCACAGCATCTTCTCTAGTTCGTTGTTTGTTTCGTTCTTGACGTGCCCAATCTAGCAGTGCTTCTGTTTCCGGTGTTAGCTCCACTGTGGCATAATTCATTTCCAAAGTCTTCCAACTGACGCCGTCATTGACTTCCATGTTATTCATATTGCTGTTCCATCTAAGCATGCCTGCACCAACGCTGCCTGGACTGATGTAGGGGTTGTTAGGACTACCACCGTTGACAGTGATATATCTATTTGAACTGTTAATACCTTTAATCATAATCGTACCTCACCAAATTTAATAATGTTTGATATCGTTCGTAAGCCTTACGAACTGATTCGTTTTTTTGTCTAATCCATGCGTCCTTACGCTGACGTTCCATTTCGTTTTGCGCCCACTGATATTCTTTGTCTGCTTTATTAACAAACTCTTCCATCTCCACCAAATGCCTAAATTTATCCTGAGGAATTAGCATTTCCACATAAGGTTCGTCTTCAGTGGGCATCGAGGCCAGCGTGTCAAATGCAGTGTCAAAGTCTTTGTAATCAAATCGAATGTGCTTGCATCGCCTGTACATCTTGCTACTCAGATAGGCTTTAGCCTCATACTTGTATAAGAATTCGTGTAGCTCTTTGTTAGAATTATCCATAGTCCAATTATACGAAACTTCGTAGGCAAAGAGCAAATAGTTTGATTAGTCTGAGTGAGTTAGAATATCAAAAGCAGTTGCATACTGCACTTCTGGTTCCATGTGGAAACCTGTGCCCCATACTAACCAAACTCTACGTTTGTATAATTTCTTCCACCAAACATACTTGCCTGATATTGTCTTACAGGGTAAAAATGCAAATACTTCCGTCCATGGATAGCAGTCACATCCGTCTGTAATAATAGTTTCTACTTTCATTTTGAACTATACTTTAAAAGAAACATTGTGTGCTTCTTATCGTCTATGATTTGATAACTGCTGTCTATATTGCCACCGGTCATGTTGACACGCAGTCCATATCGATTTAACATCAAAAGATTAAAGCTATCAAAGTTGGGTTCTCCGTAAGGCCCAAGATCATATTTTTGATAGTCTTCCCATGCGGCACGAAGCATACGCCAATACTCATTGCGTCTGGCTTTATTTTCAAGATTCCAATCTTGAAACTCTTTTTCCATAGGATGTACGCTGTATCTAGTCATCTAAACTATAAAGGCTTTTGTTTTCTAGAATGTATTCACTGTACGCAATCCTAAATAGGTATGCGGCTTTACGACTTTCAAACTGTATCAGCGGAATTTCTTTCTTATCAGCATCTGTAGGCTGTCCATAGTTGCGGATAACATGCCAGCGTTGAAAGTGTCCTGTTTCTGGATAACGCTCACACCATTCCCACATTTCAGTAGTTAGATCCCTAAGTATAAATGCGTAGGCAAAACTTGGACGATTATTGCCGCCATCACTCCAAAAATATTCCATATTACCGCCACTTAATAATAAACCAATCTCTATCTTTCTGTTCACGGAACCAAAACTTACGGTTATTCATATACCAACGTTCAAGAGGCTCCGGAGCACTGTTGGTACTCCATATATGACTGCCAGGATCGCCAAATGTTTGTATACTCCAAAGTTCCATATCTATCCAGTTGCCACCGACAGGCTCAACACAATAGTATCTAGCACCATATACTTTGCCTTCACTTAGTAGCATATCTTCTAAAGGACGAGACATTACATCATCGAATAGTCGTTTGTATGCAGACATTTGTGTGTTGAGCACACTTTTACCAACACCTCGCCCTGTAATCTGTACAAAGCCACGGCCTTTGTATTGTGTAATACTTTCTAAGGCACGTTGTTGCCAAGGTTCTAATTCTGCGCTTTCACTCATAGATATTTCAACGTGAACCACGTTGCCCATTTTTCGGTATAAAAAGTAAATGTCGTGTGCCTAGACTTAACTGGCTCAAAACTAAAGTTATCATGCTCTTCAGGTTGATATGCAAAGTCAAAGTCCTTACCTTGAACACAGCCCTGCACACGCAGTTCATGAACTATTTCCATGACCTTACCGGCGTTGGCTCGTTCAAGTATAACTTTTCTCATAGCCACTTCATAGCAAACCAATTGCGCTTCTGTTCGCTGTCAAAAATATAAACACGACGACTCATATCTACGGCACAGCCATATTCGTCCCAAACCCAATTAATTGGGTTTTCGTATTTTTTATTGCGTTCCTCTCCAATCCAATGTACTCTGTCAAAGTAATGGTCAACAATGTTCATCCAATTGAGATCTGTTAGAGGAACTGTGTAAGTCATTTCCATTTCAGTTGAAACCAATTAGCATCCTTTTCGTCATAAAAATAAAAAGCATAGATATAGTCCCATTGCAGGCTCACATCTGTTACATCCTGTTCATCCATCCACACAAAACTTTTACAGTTTTGCTTGGCCCATCTTTTTACGGCCCATGGGGTCATATGGTGAGTCTTTTCTATATCATCGTCAGTGAGTAATATCTGATAGCATTTGTCTAACAATTCCTGAGGAGGGGATGGTGGACCGTTTTCCCAATTATACATTAACTACTCCACTTCAATATAAACCAATCACGTTGGCTTTCCTTACGGAAGCTCCAAAGGTTATCAGTCATTCTTTTTCCTGTGCCTTGTTCACTGGCGGCCCAAGTGTCCATATCTTCCTGTGTCTTTTGCCATAGTTCATCTGAGTAATCTTCTGGACGCTCTATAACAACTCCGGGAAGTTTGAACATACCTACTTCAACATTAGTGATTTTCATTTGACCAATCCACGAATCTTTGCCCAACACACATCTTCTGATTTTTCGTTATACAATTTAAATTCATCTGCCCAACATTCCTGCATCATATCTTTGTCCAACTCTGGGAAATAATTTAAGAAAGCCTGTCCCACACGATAGTCCGGAGCCACCTCGTGCATTTTCTCATAGTAGTTTTTGAAGTTTAAAAATTGTTCCCAAGTAATATGCTTCATGATAGTATCCTCCTATACTACAATTTATCACCCCAGCGCAGTAAAAATAAGGTATTGTCGTTTTTGTTTTTTATATGCAAGTTAGCATATGTGTCATACCTACCCGGAGGAAACCAAAACCATTCATTGAATTCTTTTTTAAAGTTCTGTTCACACCAATCTTTTATTTCTCCGTAGTAGATCAAATCTCTATGTATTTGATATACATAAGGGAATCTAGCCAAGTATTCCTTAACTAGTTTGTGTAAATCAAGTTTTGTCTCAGTCATACAAATTCATCTGGTTCTGCAAAATAGTCCCAACCCTTACCACCTAACTCCTTCCACATCTCCCATTTGGCTTCTTCATCCTTACATGCCTGTGGCATTTTATCACTGCCCACCACAGCTTCACATTGAGCACAGAAATAGTTCATACCAAACTTTGGCTCATCATAATAGGCCACACCACCGCAGGGCATGACCATGTAGTCTGTGTAAGCTGTCATGCAGTTTCCAAAATATGTTTACAAGTATGCCGAAAAGTAAAGCCAGGACAGGTACAGGTCTTTTTACTGCCCAATGTAACTACATACTCTTGGCCTTTACTGCCTTTGACAACTTTAGTTACAACATCTTTTTTGACAGCAGTATGTAGAACTGTAGTCCCATCGATACTGTAAATGTGTTTGCGTTGGATACTGCGCACAGGAAAGAAGTCAATGTCTGTGGTAAGGCAGAGAACTTCTGCGGGATCTTCCCATTTGCCACACTTAACTTCATCACCTTCATAGATAATAAACTCAGGCACTTCGAAAAAGTATCTGTCTTTGATAGCATATTGTGGATTACGAACAGTAACTTTCATCTTATCTCCATTTGGCTGTGCATTGTTGTGGTACACCCCACACACAGTTATTGGCTACATCCACACAGGCGTCACACTTTTGTTCACGCTGTAAGGCTTCATAAGGGAAATTGTTTAGTCGTTGAAAACTTTCTCCACGACATACTTGTGGATCGTATGCCCTAGTGCCAGGACATCGAGGTTGAAAAGAACCGCAACCAGTTAGGGCAACAACTAAAGCCGCTACCAAAATCTTGTGCATTTGACTTCTTTCTATATTGTTACGATACTGCTAGTATAGCATCGTTTTTAGAAAAAGTCAAGTGTTCAAATAGAGTTCGTTTACTAGGCCATCAAAATGTACGATATTGGCTTTGGTGTTGGCCCAGAGGTATTCTACCGTTTTTATATCGCTTTCGATAAAAAAGTTTATACCATTTTGGTTAATGACTTCTGCTTTATAAATCCAAGGTTCATCGTCAATCAAATTTTCGTGCCAAATCATTTTGGGTTTATTTTCGAAATGTTTACTGACCCATTCTACTGTAATTGGACGATACCTTGCTGGACGGCCTGTGATTACACTCCATTCGCCTTTTGGTTTGAATGTTGGACGCATATAAACTGTCAATGATAGAAAGTCTTGTAAGCCGCCCACCACAGGCATGCGATCACAGTCCGGTATGAATACACCGTCCAAATCAAAAGCAACTTTATTCATCCCTGAATCGAACGCCATAATCTTTGCTAACTTTTCTGCTACCCCACATTGGCTCTTCGGCAAAGTAAGGCAGTCTTGTTCCTTGTATGATATCATTACGCACCTCCTCAGGCGTATGCCAATCACTGAACAGTACAGCCCAACGCCATTCAATGTCTTTTAGTTCATCTGTTTGCATTATAGCTTTGGTTTGCTTATATGTAGATCCCTGTAGTATGTTATCATCAACAAACACAATACGTTTGGGTCTAGGTTTGCTTTCAAAAACCAAAAGATAGTTCTTTGGCCAATAAGCACCTAAGGGCTTTTTGAGCATCTGTGCCGCCCACATAGCATAGCTGAAGCCACTGCGTGATACTGCTACGATCTCATCAGGATCATACTCAGCAATCTGCTCCAACATCTTCATAAAATAAGAGTTGCCCTCTGCGTCGGACATTACTCTAGGTTGTTCAGGAAAGTCTTTAAATTTATCCATAGTCCAGATATTTTAATATATACGATATAAAAAGTCAAATGTGAGTTATTCAAATGAAGATTTTAGTTACTGGGCATGAAGGATTTATTGGAAGAAACATGACATCGTTTTTGGCTAGTAAAGAAGATGTTACAGTAGATGGTTGGGAATGGGATCCAAAAGACAGACCAGATGTTAAGGACTTTGATTGGGTCATACATTTGGGTGCTGTAGCAGACATGACCGAAAAGGATGTAGAAAAGGTCATGATCCAAAATTTTGATTTCAGTTGTTGGCTCTTTGAAGAATGTAACAAGCACGGGGTAAATTTACAATATGCAAGTTCAAGTTCGGTCTACGGAGAAACAAAGGATTTTAGTGAACACTCTGCTTGTCGTCCACAAACTGCTTACGCTTGGAGCAAGTATCTATTTGATCGTTGGGTGTTTCAACAAAGGATTACTGTAATGGTGCAGGGATTCCGTTACTTTAATGTCTACGGTAAATGGATGCATCTCAGGGGACGTAGAGCCAATGCCATATACAAATGGCGCCAGCAGGCTCGCAAAGAAGGCAAGATCACTGTTTGGGAAAATGCTGAAAACATCAAACGTGATTGGACTTGGGTGGGCGATGTTTGTCAGTTGCAGTGGGATTTTATTAACACTGTTAAGGGCAGTGGAATATGGAATGTGGGCAGCGGACTCCCACATAGTTTCCTAGATATTGCAGAATACATAGCAGAACAGGAAGGTGTAGAATTAGAGTTTGTACCAGTACCCAAAGAAGAACTCACACGTTTTCGCACTAAAACCTGCGCAGACCTGCATCTTTTAAAAGAAACTATAGGCAAACGTAAATGGCTTAATGTTTACGAATGGCTAGATTACGAAAACAGTTAAATACTTGATGCGAGCAAAAGATTTTGTACCATCAGATAAAGATATAGAAGAGTGGAAGGCCAGCCGCCAACTCTGTACCAGCACCAAGCCTGACGGCGAATTAGGTGCCAGTGCTCTAAGCAGTTGTAAAAGTCAAGGATTCCGTGCTAGAGACACTGAGAAGAAATTTACAATTAATAGAAAACGTCAAAAAATACAAGGTAAAAAAGTCAAAGGCGGTAACTACGGCGGACCCTTACCAGTATGGAAGGGTAATCAAGAATGAGATTCACAGAATTTAAAATACTTTCAGAAGCTGGTGAAGGCAAGTATGTAGCCGTAGGTGACAGTCATGCCTCAGCAGTGGCACAGATGGGCGGCAAGAATTGGATTAACCTTGCAGTGGGCGGTGCGTCTAGCAGAGGCAGTCATCCTAAAATACAAAAGATGTTAGGTAACATTTCAAAGATACCTAAGGGTTCAGTTGTGCTAGTATGCCTTGGAGCTAATGATACTGCCAATGCTATGACTGCTGGCAGACCATCTCGTAGCGCCGGATCCATAGCATCAGATGTTGCCGCAGTAGTGGACAAAGTCAAAGCACAAGATCCATCAAAAGTCATATTCCTGTTGTTTCCTAATGGTCCAGGAAGAGGCAGCAAGGATGCTAAGTTCTATGGTGGCAAATTTCAAGACGAAGTTCGCAGCGCAATCAGATCAGCAGTCAGCGGAGTTTCTATTATAGATTTAAATGGAAGGCCTTTACAACCTGATGGCGTACATGCTGTGTTCACAGTTTATAGAGATGTGGCTAGAGAAGTTATGGGACTGGCTAAACCATCACAGGTATCACAAGGAACTACTCCTGATCCATCGGCAGACAAGCCCGGCAGCACCGATGAAAAAGAACAGCAGCCATTAACACAAATAGAAGTACCAGCAGGTCGTGTAGGTCCAGAGATCGCTGACATACAAAAAGTTTTAGTAGCATTGGGATATGAGTTACCTAAGTATGGCATCGATGGTATCAGAGGTGCAGAGACTAGCGGTGCTATCAGACAATTCCAAGCAGACAACAAATTAAAAGTAGATGGTGATCCAGGACCAGAGACTGTAGGAAAGTTAAATGACATATTGCAATCTAAACCTGAACTGTCTAAGAAGTTAACTAAGAGTTCAACAAGTGACGTGAAGAGTCGTGTGCCTGATAGAGAATTAGGAACTTATACAGGCGATGCAGGAGCAGGTGTTGGGGAGACTGGCAATGCTAGAGAAGCAGTACAGTTCTTTACTAGCAAAGGCTGGACACCGGCACAGGCTGCAGGTATAGTAGGAAACTTACAAGCAGAGAGCGGTCCTAACATGAAAACTAATGCCGTAGGTGATGGCGGTAAAGCATACGGTATCGCACAATGGCATCCAGATAGACAGGCTAATTTTAAACGTGCTTACGGTAAAGATATTAGACAAGCAGGATTCAAAGAACAGTTAGCGTTTGTACAGTGGGAATTAGAAAACACAGAACGCAAAGCCGCAGCCATGTTGCGTAAAGCAGAAACTCCACAACAGGCAGCATGGGCCTTTGATGAATACTATGAGAGAAGTAGTGGTGCGCATAGACAAAAACGTATAAACAATGCATTAGCCCTAGCACCTAGGACAACATCGATAGCATAATATGAGTTTAGCAGGAACATTACTGATAGCGCCTCCCAAAATGAAAAATTCATTTTGGTATAAAAGTGTTATCTTTCTCACCGAACATCATCAGAATGGTAGCATGGGATTGATCTTGAACAAACGCAGTCAAATGACAGTCAGTGAGTTTACAGAAAATTTAGGCCCAAGAATGAATATACCAGGTAATATATACTTAGGTGGGCCTGTGAATGTAAAAGCACTGAGTATGCTACACAGCAGTGAATGGAGTTGTAGCAATACTATGCAGATCAACGATGACTTCTCTATTAGCAGTGCTGAAGATTTATTAATACGTCTAAACGATGGTGATGCTCCCAGACAGTTTAGACTTTTCCTCGGACTCTGCGGCTGGGCACCTAGACAGCTACAGGAAGAACTGCAAGGAACTCCTCCCCGTGACCACAGTTTCAGTTGGCTCACAGCATCAGCAAATCATGAAATCGTTTTCGAAAGTGATCTCAAAGATCAATGGCATCAAGCTGTAGAACGCTCCGGAAACGAGTTTGTCCAATCCGTCTTGGCTTAAATACAAATTGAGTGTATAGTATACACACTCAAAACCGGGTCTGTAACACTAATCAGAAAAGAGGTTCATTATGGCAGATTGCCTAGTTTTAAACGCTGACGGTGCTCCGGTCAATTACTTGCCTTTGTCTACTATAGATTGGCAAGAAGCAATTAGATACATGGTCTTGGATAAGGCCAGTGTATTAGAGTGGCACGACGATTGGATCGTACGCAGTGCTCGTTGGGAAACTCCTGTTCCTGCGGTTATCATGTTGAGAGATTACATGAAACCTAAGACTGGCGTTCGTTTCTCAAAGAGTAATGTATTCCTACGTGACCGCTACACTTGCCAATACTGTGGCGATAAATTGGAAAAGCGTGACTGTACATTAGATCACGTACTACCTACTAGCCACGGTGGTAAAACTACATTTGAAAATACAGTTACAGCCTGTAGTCCATGTAATGCCGGCAAGGGTAATGACCGCAAGATCAAGCCTAAGACCAAACCTTACAAGCCAGACTTCTGGGAATTGGTAAGTAAAAGAAAGGCCATGCCTTTTAGTCTTAGACATGAAACTTGGAAGGATTACTTAGGTATATGAGAAAAGGAATATTCTTTGTGCTAGGTTGGATATGCCTAATTATGGCATATATTGGTCTAGTCACACCGGGTATTCCTTTCAGCATCTTTCTTGTAGGTGCAGCCTATTGTTTTGCTCGCAGTAGCAAACGCATGGAGAACTGGATCTATAATCATAAACACTTCGGGCCTTTCTTATTAAACTGGGAAAAGAAACGTGTGTTCCCTCAAAGAGCAAAATATGCTATGATTTTAGTAATGACCAGCAGTGTCATTATTATGAGCTTTTTTGTTCCCATCAAAGGCGTAATTTACAGTGCCGCATTTATGGCATTGGTTGCAGTATGGGCATGGCGCTATCCCAGTACTGTAGAAGAATGGCAGCGCCGCAAAGACAATAACGAAAAAATCGGCTGGTTCAAATAACTTATCAGGTAAATACTCGTAAGAGGAGATCCTGATGAAAAAGTTACTATTGGCATTATTTTTCGTGCCACTAACTGTATTAGCACAGAAAACACCACAGGGTGTTACATACGACGCACAAATTATAAGGGTAAATGACGGCGACACAGTAGTAATCAGTGCGCCGTTTCTTCCTAAACCGCTTAAACCAGAACTTGCTGTTAGGGTCTACGGAGTCGACACTCCTGAAAAAGGATTCAGAGCACAATGCCCTAGCGAAGATCAACGAGGAAAAGCCGCCACAGAGTTTACCAAAAACGCTGTCGCTAGTACCCAGAAGCATCAAGTTACACTCTATGCCTGGGACAAGTTCGGTGGTCGTGTACTGGGGGATATCATACTAAATGGCGTGAGCTTACGTGCTGAATTGATCCGTAACGGATTTGCACGTGAATATTTTGGCGACGCAAAGCAAAGCTGGTGTAATTAATATGAAATTAAATCACTATCAAATATTTGCACAGTTATGTGAATCTATCACAGAAGATAGTACTTCGATGAATCTGATCGCTGGTAGTCCAGGTGGTCAGCAAGTAGTCAAATCTTTACATAAAGACATGGGTCTAGCACACAACATAGACTATAAGCAAATTGACAAAATTACTTGGAGTGATCTTAAAAATGCCTACAGAGGTGCATGGGTAATAATAATTGGAACTCAAGGTACAGGTGCTATTAAAGCCACATCTGGGGCATACGATACCGTAGCCAGCGATGGGGGTGATGTTGAACGCACATCAAATAGTCGTAGTGATGCTACTATGAATTTCCTAAAAGGTAAGATCGGTAAGATACAGAAATACTACGTAGCTAAAAATACCAACTATGTCAGTGACAAACAGAAATCAAGAGCAGACAATAAAGTTGATCCCGCTGCTCCTACAATAAATCAAGAAACATTAGTTAAAAAGTTTAGGCCATTGTGGACTAGAGCGATTTCTGTAGCTATCGCTGATGTAAAAGGTCACGTGTCTAACATGATTAAGAATGATGCATTTGAAAAAGCCAGAAATAAAATATCGCATATTGAAAATTTACAAAATGGTTTGGATGCAATGGAGGCTGGCAGTACCGATGTTCCAAACTTTATTAATTCTGCAGTGAACACTGCTGTTCTAATGGCAGCAAGTCATCATTACCCAGAACAAACTGGAAACATAACCAGAGGTTATAGCAGAGGCTACACTTCAGAAAGAGGAGAAGGTCCTAAAATGTTGTTGCAGGATATAAGCAAAGGCGATACTGCTAAATTAGGTACTGTGTTATCATACTTTAAAAGGACTTTGATATCAGGATGAAAATACAAAACCTTATCAATGAAGCCAACGTAGCGGCTAAAATAAAAGATCCTAAAACTATTAAGATGCTGGCCATTGCCCTGCGCCACGACAGCACATTGCCTAGAAGTAAAGTAGCGGCAATGGGCCCGGGCGTTTTTCGCAGCACAGACGATCCTGAACTACAAGCAGAAAATAATAAAAAACTTCTTGATCTCTGGAGTGAACTATTAGATAGCAGCCTTCGTTCAACAGACTATGGTGATATTTCTCAAGACGGCAAGTTTGACGAATGGTTAACACGTCTTTATATCAATGGGATATTGGAGTATGAAGATGTAAACGGAGAAGGTGGCGATGCTCTAGGAGCATGGAAGGCACTGAGTATACGCGGCAAACTAAAACCAGAACATCAGGACTTTAATAGATTCCGTAATCTCAAACAAGTACAAAGCATAATTCAAAATAGAGAATACAGAAACGAACTAGATCGTATCAGAGATCAGGAAACAATCGAAAAGCACAAGCGTGATCGAAAAGAAGTCACTCTTATAGACGACAGTCGTTTTCTAGTAGTTGTACCAATGAACTACGGTAGTTGCTACACATTTAATAACAGTGCAGGATTCCGTGCTAGTTTCTGTACAGGATCTAGTTCAGGAGCAACTTGGTTTGAACGTTATGCCAAAGACGGTCCCGTGATCTCAGTAGTAGACAAAGATAACTTTGAAGATGTTAATGGTAAATGGCAGATTCATGCACCTACTAATCAAATGAACAATGGTAATCAAAGTATCAGTTACAGCAGAGGTGATGCTAAGTTTGCAGAATTATTTCCAGGATTACTTAGAAAGATTATTGTAGCACTAAGATCCAATGCTGAAGAGATCAGAGAGCAATCTAAAATCATTAGACCAGGCGGCTATGACATTAGTGCAGCCGCAGATGATTTAGAAAAAACTTTTCCAGCATCATTTGCATCAGAAGAAAAGAAACCTGAAAAAGAAAAAGACGCAGATCAGGAAACTCCGGCAGCTGGCGCAGAAGAACCACAACCAGATAATAGGCAACAACAGACTTATATGGTTACATTGATCAGCACAGGAAGACAAGCTCGCATACAAGCTGACAGTGAGGACGATGCTAGACAACGTGTACTGCAACGTCATCCAACTATTGATCCCGATGACCTTCGCATTGAGGTAGAAAATGCATAATGAATATCCGTTATACCCAGAGGAGGATGGCTATGATCGCCCAAGAAACCCTTACAGTCCTGTTTAATAATTTTTTAAAAGGACTTGCTATCTACGCTATAGGTATAAGTTTAGCCTATGCAGGTGATATAGGTCAAAATTATAACGATTGGTGTGACCCAACTTATTGTTGCAACCCAAAACCAGTTAACGAGTAATAGGAATAGTGATGGAAGAATTACAAAAAGCAGCCAAAGTAGCATTTGCTAGTTCATTTGCTTTTTATCTAAAAGCACATAACTTTCACTGGAATGTTGAAGGCAGTGACTTTAAACAATACCACGACCTGTTTGGTGGAATTTACGAAGAAGTATATGATAGTATAGATGATTTTGCTGAAAAGATCAGAGCCCTAGGCACATATGTTCCTGGTAGCTTAGAAACATTCTCAATGCTGTCACGTGTTGATGACGAAACTAATATACTATCCGCACCAGAAATGATCAGTGAACTATTAGAAGATAATAATAAAATTATTAAGATATTAAAAATTGTATTTCAAACCAGTGAACAGGCAGTAGAGCCAGGATTCAGCGACTTTATTGCTGGACGCATTGATGCACATGCTAAACACGGATGGATGTTAAGAGCCAGCCTAAAGGGATTTGAACAATGAAAACTATTCTAGCACTGATCACAGTTGTTGCTCTAACAGGATGTAGCACAGTTAAAACTTGGATCCCTAGCTTCTGGGACGATAATCAAAGTGCTAAAATAGTAGACATCCGCAAGGCCGCAGAAGACATTGACTGCAAACAACCACAGCTATCACAGGCCAAAAATATACAAAATCAAATACAATGGTTTCAACTATACAGTGAAAGCAAAGGTTGGAGGCAGCAGGATGTGTTAAAGATTGTTGCTCCTATGAAAGAAACTGTAGATGATTGGGCCAAACGTAGTGCAGAGAAAGAAGGTAGCACCACTTACTGCGAGATCAAAAAGAAAGCTATACAGGCACAGTCTAAACGTGCTGCCGAAGCTGTCCTAGGGAGATTCTAAATGTTTGAAGCACTACAACAGTTAACAGGTTCAAATGATCAAGCAGTGGCAGCAAGAGCGCAGATGGCTCTGCAGATAGCTGAAGCATATGCTCGTAGAGAACTCAGCGATAGCGAATACAAAGAACTGATGTTAGACCTAGTACGTACAGATAAACTAGATGAAGAATGCAGCGACTTAGAAGCAAAAACAATGCTAGTCACTGCGGTATATGCTGTAGCCCAAGTAGTTTAAGTTAGTGTTTCCTTCAGTGCATCAACTAATTGATACATCATGGCATCGTCATGATATGGTGTAGGTGCAAATCTTAAACGTTCAGTGCCCACATCAACTGTGGGATAATTGATTGGCTGTACGTAAATGTTATAATCGTTTAACAGTTTATCACTTATTTCCTTACACTTTTTAGCTTCACCCACTAGCACCGGAACAATATGTGTAGTGCTACACTCCATCAAAGGCAAATCATTATCCCTCAATAATTGTTTAAGTTTTGCCGCACGTTCTTGATGACGTACTCTAACATCGTTATGCACTTTGAGATATTTTATTGCGGCCATTGCACCTGCACAGGTAACTGGGCTCATTGATGTAGTAAAGATAAACCCTGCGGCAATACTTCTTATAGCATCAATCACAATTTGATCAGCGGCAATATAACCGCCCTGTACTCCAAAGGCTTTCCCAAGCGTTCCATTGACTATGTCAATTCTATCTTGTAAATTGAATTCTTCAACTTTTCCTGCACCAGTTGCACCGTATAAGCCTACTGCATGAACCTCGTCAATATAAGTTACAGCGTCATATTGATCCGCTAGATCACAGATCTCTTTGATTGGACTAACATCGCCGTCCATACTGTAAACACTTTCAAATACTATACAGGGTGTATGGCCTGCAAGTTTGACCATTTGTAGTTTAGTTTCTAAGTCCTGTAAGTCATTGTGTTTGAATATAGTTTTAGGTGCGCGGCTATGATTAATGCCTATGATCAAACTGTTGTGATTATTGCTGTCACTGACAAAATGTATATTAGGTATAATTTTACTTAGAGCAATTAGACTCCATTCATTAGCCACGTAAGCACTGCTGAATAATAGTGCTTTTTCTTTCTTATGTAGTTGAGCCAACTCGTATTCTAATGCCACATGATAGTGACTGGTTCCACCTATATTGCGTGTACCTCCACTGCCAGATCCAGTCATTTCTAGAGCAGTTCGCATAGCATCTATAACTACTTTATGTTGGCCCATGCCCAGATAATCATTGCTGCACCAGTTGACTATGTTTTTAATAGCATAAGGGCCGTACCAAATAGCCTGTGGAAATTTGCCATTCTCCCTGACAATGTCATTGAACACACGATATTTGCCCTGCTCCTTGAGGGAAGATAATAAATTATGGAAAGGTTCTTTGTTAATCATAGTAAAGTATTTAACGATAAATATCCAGTGAGGATACAAAAATGCGAGCCACAGAAATAATCAGAGGGGTCTTAGACCTAATCGATCAAGTAGAGCAACAGGAA
>JACCDP010382447.1_pt1 | contig 19382 bp, 19 predicted proteins | sample 7445841 | NCBI WGS metagenome assembly JACCDP01 (sample SAMN15323441, study PRJNA562643) | freshwater metagenome | isolation source: river surface water | place: USA:Blue River Watershed | collected 2017-08-17
AGGGGAGGGCATCCCCAAAGTAACGCTACAGGAGTTGGAATCTCTACTCTGGTTGGTGAAAACCTGCTAGAGCAAATTCTGACGTAGAATGTAGAATCCCCTCGCCTTTAGGCAGGGGAGTGTCAACAGCTTATTAGACATAGGAGTAAAAATTATCGTAGGGACAATTCATAAATTGTCCCTAGCTTTCATGAAATTATTATAGGAATTTTCACCAATGAGATATGATTGCTATATATTTTCTGACTACTGACTACTTAGATATTAATTTTTATGAAAAAACCCAAAGTTATTTTTTTGGATGCTGTAGGAACTTTGTTTGGTGTTAAAGGTAGTGTAGGTAAAGTTTACAGTCAAATAGCCCAGGATTTTGGTGTAAAAGTTTCCCCCCAAGTTTTAGATCAAAACTTTGCTAAAAGCTTTAAATCAGCACCATCTCCCATATTTATTGATGCACATGTTAAAGACATTCCCCAACGTGAGTATGATTGGTGGCGGATAATTGCTTTAAATACCTTTGAAGGTGCAGGTGTTCTCCAGGAATTTTCTGATTTTTCGGCTTTTTTTAGCGAACTTTACATCCACTTTGGTACTCCTGAACCTTGGTATATTTATCCTGATGTGCCTTTAGCTTTAATGAACTGGCGACGCTTAGGGGTTCAACTAGGTGTATTATCTAATTTTGATTCTCGTTTATATTTAGTTTTGCAAGGTTTAGGACTAAAGGAATATTTTACTTCTGTAACCATTTCTACCCATTCCCGTGCGGCTAAACCAGATCCAGAAATTTTTAAAATCGCTTTAAATAAGCATAAATGCTTACCTGAAGAAGCATGGCACATCGGAGACAGCATCAAAGAAGACTATGAAGCTGCCAAAGCTGTAGGAATGCGAGGAATTTGGATTAACCGAAATCCCAGTGTCTAATACCGTAATTATACTGTCAATATAGATTGAGTGTGTAAACTTTTCTTACAAAAACAACACATCTCGCCATATTCATAAGTTATCGCTGTCACCCTAGAAATTAGATTCTTGATTAATTTGGGTAGTTCAACAAATGAAAAAATCTCTATCAGATACTTGGTATCAATTACGTCCATATTTATCAATCCTCAACAGTAGCAATACGACCCCCGAAACTGATAAAGCAGTTTTAGCAGCAGCAACCATTCCAGAAAATTCATCTTCTTTATTAGATGTTTTGTGTTCACCTTTAACCGCAATTATCAATGGTGAATTATCATTTTTATCCTTGGGATTAACTTTACTGCAAATTAACCATGATATTTCCCAACCAGCGTTAAGTTTAGAAAACTACACAGCTATTATTAGTCAAGCTGCTTATTTAGAAAGTATCCGCGATATTTTATCTTTATATCCTGCTTTAAACTATAATCAACCTGGTGAAAATGAAGAATTAGCACCAATTTTAGATAATATTAATAATATTGAATTAGATGCACAAACAGCAATCCGAACTATTGAATGTTTTCATGAATCTCCATTAGCGACAGCATTTAATCATCTATTATCTACAAGATTAATTTCCCCCCATCTGAGTAAATATCCTGCGAGACTGTTAGCTAAAAGAATAGCTGTTAATACTCACCGCTATATTATTCAAGCTTTGATAGCTTTGGATAGTGATATCCAAGCATTTATCCCAGATAGTCACCAGCAATGGCAAAAAGAAGCTGAAAATCTCGAAAATCTGCAAATTTATCTCAATAATCAAATTGGTAGTCAATTATTTAATCAGGTTTTAGATCAAACTTGTGTATTTAAAGATATTTATATTCCCCCGCAAGCTAAACCTGTAAATAAATATGGAGAAATAGATATTGATGCTGCTGCTTTTGATATAGAAGCATGGGTAAAGAAAAACATCTTAACGGAAAATAACTCAGAAAAAGTAATATTTATTCAAGGTAAAATTGGTAGAGGTAAAACAGTTTTTTGTCAAGTATTTGCCGATTGGGTTAGACACCATTTATATCCTTTATGGACACCAATTTTAATTAATGTTAAAGATATGAAAACTGTGTTATCTCAGTTAGAAAATACATTAAAAGCTAACCTAGATATAAGTTTTATTCAGAGTGATGATGATTGGTTAAAAAATAAAAATACCCGCTTTATTTTAATTTTTGATGGTTGGGATGAATTACCAGGTACAGTGAGAAATAAACATATTCTAGAAACATTTATTCAACAACTTGCTGAATTTCAGCAACGATGTCGAAATGATGAAAACATGAAACACAGGGTATTAATTACCAGTAACAATATCCCTCTATCAATTATTTCTAATTTACCTACCAATTTAGAAAAAGTAGAAATTCTGCCTTTTGATCAACAACAACAGATAAAATGGCTAGAAAAATGGCAATCTTCACCAGATAATCGAGGAGAAAAACCCAACTTACAGGAGTTATTAGCAAGTAATAAATATCCAGCAATTGTTAAAGAATTAATTGGTGAACCTCTACTATTATACTTACTTGCCGGAATGTATAGAGATGATCACTTAGTAATTGATGATTTAGTCGGTCATAATTATCGCACTGGAACAGCGTTTATTCATGAATCTGCTATCAATTGGTTAATTACTAAATTAGATCATAATTTTCATGATCAATCACCACATTTAAGATATATTATCACCCAAAATGCTGTTGATTTTGTCCAATCAGATGGACAATTTAACCCTAGTGCAATTAATGGGGAAAAGATATCCACTCCTTGGGCAGATTTTTATATTGGTGCTACTCATGAATCAGATCATCAGATAAAATTTAACTATCAATGTTTAACTAGTTTTCTGTTTGCAGAACGGTTAAAATTTAGTTTTATTAGTTGGACAGAATATCAAGAAACTACAACTGGTAAAGAACTCATTACCACCGAAGCTGAAATGAATTGGCAAATTTATGATTTGCTGGGTTTCGGGATTCTTAGTAAAGATATAGTCGAATATTTGCTGGGTTTAATCATTGGGATTACTGATTTTCGCTGGATACAATTATATAGACGGTTAGAGAACTTTTACAGTAGTTGGTGTCAAGGTAAATTTATTGATACTGCTGAAGAAACTCTAGCCCAAATCAAACTCAGATCATTACAAAATGCTGGTATTTATCAATTAGGTCAGCGTCAGGTAGATATTTATGCTGGGTTAAATGTGATGATTTTACTATTATCTATCCAGCGTTACGCCCAAGAACATGAGGTACTCAAAGAACATATAATTTTTTATCCCTCTGGTCAACTAGAAGGAAATAATTTCACCTACCAATTACAAAATATTATTCATTACAGTAATTGCTTAGATCATGAAAATTTCCGCAATTTGGTGGGTCAATTTCTAAGTGGTACTCATTTACGGGGTGTAAGTTTATTACAAATAAATCTCAGTTATACAGACTTGACAGAAGCAGACCTCAGCCGTGCTAGTTTATATGCGGCAAATTTCAGCTATGCTAATCTACATTGCGCCTATTTCATTGGTACAGATTTAGAAAAGGCCAATTTTACAGCCGCAAATTTAAGTGAAACCTATCTTAGTGGTGCAAATCTCAGTGGGGCTAATCTACGTGATGCTAATCTTAAAGATGTAGATTTGAGTCGTGCAAATCTCAGTGGTGCGGACTTGCGAGGTGCAAACTGTGATGGTGCAAACTTTATGGGTGCTATCCTAAGTGATGATATATATGGTGATGTGCTTTGGGATCAGAAAACTAACTGGAAAAATACGGACGGTTTAGAAATTGCCAAAAACGTGCCATTAGCTTTAAAAAAACGACTGATGACGATTAATGCTACTTCTGAGTAAAATATCAATTCTTGATCTCTAATCTCCATCTATCTGTAAATAGAGATTTCACTCAAAAAGTTTTTAGGTTTTGATTCTGTGGGTTTTCAGCCTACTTTCTTATAAAATAAAAATTCAGACCGACAATTTAGCGTGGTAGAAAATCGCTTCGCAGTCATAAATGCCGGTCTGCGTTTATACCATGCTCCTTGATCCAAGATGAAACATACGTTATCAGTTATTGTTGAAGATGAAGCGGGGGTTCTATCCCGCATTGCTAGTTTATTTGCGCGTCGAGGTTTTAATATAGAAAGTCTTGCGGTTGGACCGGCGGAGCAGGAAGGTGTATCCCGAATTACAATGGTTGTACCTGGTGATGATCGCATCATTGAGCAACTGACTAAACAACTATATAAGTTAGTTAATGTTCTCAAAGTCCAAGATATTACGGAAATTCCTTGTGTAGAAAGAGAATTGATGCTTTTGAAGGTAAATGCTACTAGCAGTAATCGTTCAGAAGTTATTGAATTATCTCAGATTTTCCGAGCGCGAATTGTGGATGTGGCTGAAGATTCTTTAACTTTAGAAGTGGTGGGTGATCCTGGTAAAATGGTAGCCATTGTTCAAGTCCTACAAAAATTTGGACTGAAAGAAATTGCTCGCACAGGTAAAATATCTCTAACTCGTGAATCGGGTGTAAATACTGAATTATTGAAGTCTTTGCAAGCAAAATTATAACATGATTGAAACCCGGTTATTAGGAAGTTAGCGATCGCCATTTTTGATTTTTCATCAATTCCCACAACAGAGAAAATGGGTTGGGTTAAGCAACAGCGCAACCCAACAACAGAATTATTTGATTGTCAGAAGTTTTAAGCAAAACTAGAAATACCGAAATCTGGTGGTATATCTTGCAGTCTTCCTGGTCCAATAGCCTGTAATCCTTCTTTGAGGATAATATCACCCGTATACAAGGCTTTACCCACTATCACACCGGTGACACCTTGGGGTTCTAAAGCCAATAAACTTAACAAATCAGTGACCGAACTGACACCACCAGAAGCAATTACGGGTATGGAAATTGCCGCCGCAAGTTCTCGTAGTGCGTCTAAATTAGGGCCTTCTAGTGTACCGTCACGGTTGATATCGGTGTAAATGATCGCTGCTGCACCTAATTCTTGCATTTGGGTAGCTAGTTGGGTGGCTAATACTGCCGATGTTTCTAACCAACCACGAGTTGCAACTAAGCCATTGCGGGCATCTATGCCAATAATAATTTGTTGAGGAAATTCTTGACAAAGTTCTTGGACTAACTGGGGTTGTTCTACAGCGACAGTTCCGAGAATTGCCCAATTGACACCCAGATTAAATAACTGTACAACACTGGAGCGATCGCGTAATCCCCCCCCAACTTCAATGGGGATATCAAGATTATTTCTAATAGCTTCAATGGCGGCTAAATTAACGATTTTTCCAGCTTTCGCGCCGTCCAAATCAACTAAATGTAATCTAGTTGCGCCTTGGTCTGCCCACATTTTTGCCACTTCCACAGGGTTTTCGCCAAATACTTGCGATCGCTCGTAGTCTCCCTTATATAGTCGCACACAGCGACCTTCTAATAAATCAATTGCGGGTATTACTTCCATAATTGTTGACGGTTGAATGTTGACTTTTGACGGTTGATTTTTGTACGGGCGAACGGCCGTTCGCCCCTACTGCCTCTTGACTGTCACCTGTTCCCGTACTGCTTGGCGAAAACCTAAGACTAGCAAGATGTTAGCAAGGGTTAAAAAGACTTCTGCGCCACCATGTAACCAGTCTATATTGGCGAGTTGTTCTTGATAAGCGACTTTGGCATAAATGCCGGCGGGAATCGTGACAGCGACAAATACCAATGTGCCGTAAAATCCATATAAGGCTAAACGTGGCATTTGGGGAACGCGGCTGATAAACCACAAGAAACCCAAATAAGGAAACAGAGAGAGGGCAAAGAGGGTCTCTTTTGATATCATGATTCTGATTTGATAGATTCTGGTTCAATGCTGCTTGTAGACTTTGTGGAACGCCAAATGAGATAAGCTGCTGCCCAAAGGGTAAAATTACCAACTAATGTCATGGTAGCTTGTAGGGTTACTAACCATTCTAGAGATTCGGAATTATCGAAATAATGCCAGGTACAAGCACACATTGCACTAATTAAAGCAGGTAACATACCAAAGGATAAGCCCCACCAACTACGATTTTTACTAAGTTCACCGTATATCCAGATTAGCCAAATTGCGGCTATCCACTCAATAACGCTAGAAATATGAATTATCCAGGTGGGAATTGAAAGAGCGTGCATAATTAATAGTCAGTGGTCGTTTGTCAGTTGTCAGTGGTAGATAATTTAGTTTAAAAAAAAATTGGTAATCCAAAATCTAAAATTCAAAATGGCAAAAATGCGGGTTTTATTGTCTGGGTATTACGGTAAAGGTAATGGTGGTGATGAAGCTTTGTTAGCCACACTTCTGCAAATGCTACCATCTGATGTTACTCCTGTGGTGCTTTCTGGAAATCCTGAAGAAACTCATCGGCGTTATGGTGTGGAATGTTACAACCGTATGGCGTTTTTCCAGGTGATCAAAGCTTTGCGTTCCTGTGATGCTTTTATTTGGGGTGGTGGCAGTTTGATTCAAGATGTGACTAGCACTATTAGCCCTTTTTATTATGGGGGATTAATGGCTTTAGCTCAAGTGATGGGTTTAAAAACGATTGCTTGGGGACAAGGTATCGGTCCCTTGTTGCGTTTCCAAACTCGTCAGTTAGCAAAGAGTAATTTTGCAGGTTGTACTCAAGTCAGTGTACGAGATCGCGATAGTTCTGGTTTATTATCAGATTGGAGTATACCCCATATCCTCGCACCTGACCCGGTTTGGGCGTTGGAATCAAAACTAGTACCGGAATTAGTAGATTTACCAAAACCGAGAATTGCAGTTACTTTAAGAAATCATCCCCAATTAACAGAAAATAGGTTAACAAATTTAACGCAAGCTTTAGTTAATTTGCAGAAAGAAACTCAGTCCTTTATTCTATTATTGCCATTTCAAAAAAGTGAAGATTTAGGAATTGCCGAAAAAATTCATACTCAATTAAAAGATGTGAGCAGAGTTATTTGTTCGGAAGATCCACAAGTTTTAAAAGGTGTATTTCGTAACGTGGAAATGTCCATAGGAATGCGTCTACATAGTTTAATTATGGCAGCAAGTGAAGGTTCTCTTTGTTTTGCTTTGAGTTATGACCCAAAAGTAAACCGATTAATGGAAGATTTAGAAATACCAGGTTGGGATTTAAAGGATTTACCAGATGATGTAGATGTAATTAGTAAAGCTTGGATTGATTATTATTACCATGGTGAATCTTTGTCAGATGAGAAAATTCAATCCTTAGTAAATGAGGCTTATTTACATCGAAAGTTGTTGAAAACAGCTTTAAATATGTAAATTTAATTGTCATAGACAATAAAAAGGCAAAATCAATATAGGAAAATCCCCTGGGTTGTAGGTTAGTTAGAACGATGTGAGGCGATAATATCCCCAACTTCTTTTATTTATTATCCCCCTAAGTAGAACGTAATAATACCATGTCTGAATGAAGTGATAGAGACCTTCCGGTGGAACGTCTCTGGGAAATTTATTTGGTGCAGCCTCCCATAGAATTGGTATAAATAATTTAAAGTTTGTAGTGAGGAATTTATTCCTCCTTTAAGGACTGATATCCTCACCAGGAACTCATCCCCAGGTTTTTTACAATAAAAACGTTATTATGGGAATGTTAATTTCCAAAATATCCGGATCTGAGAATAATAAATCTGTAAAGAAGTTAATATCGTGCTATTTTGACCAATCTTTATGTCAGTTACTATCTAAGAATTGACAAGTATTGTCCATGATATTTTTTGGCAACATTTTCTATGTCTGATAGCATTTAACCAGTATATAACAATCCTATCTAACAAATCAGTACCTACTTACTGACCTATTCCCTAAATTATATCTTTTAGATATCAAGGAGTATCAATAAATATGACTAATATCAATCCATCTCATACCACTAAACAATTATTAGCAGGTTATGCAGGAATTATATTTGGTGGATTTGGACTACATAAATTTATTCTTGGTTACACTTCAGAAGGTTTTATTATGTTGTCTATTTCCATAATTGGTGGTTCTTTTACCTACGGATTTACATTAATAATTATGCAGCTTGTGGGTTTAATTGAAGCGATGATTTATTTGAATAAACCCCATGAAGATTTTGTCAATACATATTTTGTGAATAAACAAGGTTGGTTTTAGGCTTTTGATTAAGCAAGACGAATATGCAAATTCTCAAACATAAACAGATACACTTACTTATTTTGTTGATGATGAGCATGGGATATTTTACTGTAGTATCCAGTTGGGAAATAAATTATTTCTACAAAAGTCTAATTTTTATGTTGCCAATACAATTAACTACTGTAATTTACAGCAATAAAATTAAGCTAAAGTAGTCATTAATCATCAATTAAATTTTTTTCTGTAGTTACTATTTTACCAAACTTTAAAACCCTTAATTTCTATAATTAAAGGCTGTCATTTTTCAACTTTTATCTATCGAGCATAGAGAAATTTTACCAGCCATATACCCAGCCACCCTAAGAGAGCATACACAACGATTGCCATTAGAATATTAACATCAAAAATGTTTGCTCCACCACTAGCAACAGGACTAATCAATAGGCTGGAAAATGGCGCAATGAAGGGAGCAGAAAGATTATAAATAAACTGGGCAAAAATATTTTGCGTATTTGCACCAGAAAAACGTAAAAAGAAGCGTAACATCAGCAAAACTTCTAGCAATCCGACTAGAAGATAAATGCTATTAATAATCCAGGCAAATGTGGAGCTTCGTCTGCCAGATTCAAGTCGTCCCTCTTCCTGTTGCAGTCGGAAATTTTCTTCTTCACGGTGAAGTTCTTGTCTTCGATCATAATTACTTTGTTCACGAGGATTTCTATTCATTTTGTATAAGTGTGAGATGTTTAATAATATGGCTATAACTTCGGTGCTAGTCTTCAAACCTCAGCTACAGGCCTGCATCCTCGAAAATTAGACTATGCGGCGACCAATTAGTAAATTGTAAACTATTCCCATTAGAGCTAAAATTAAAAGCAGATGAATTAAGCTACCTCCAACATGAACGGAGAACCCTAACAGCCAGAGGATAAAGAGTATAACAGCAGCAGTCCAAATTAGATTAACCATATTTTCCTTTTCTATTTAGATAAAAGTGATGAATATTTCATATAGGCAAATAGAGGTTACAGCCTGTTTTGAGAGCAGGCAGTTGGTTATGTCAACATCTTATCTGAATCTTATTGGCTCTCAATCCTCAAGAAGAAATAGTCCAAACGAAAGAGAACAAAATTAAGCAATTAGATACTTGAAAACAGATTTACCTGAACGTTTTAATATTTTAAATAATTGGCATTAACAATAATGGAAACTCTATTATTTGATAAAATATTTCATGACGGCAATGGCAAAATTGTGATCGCTCAGATGCCAAACTTACCGCTTATTGTTTGGGTATTAACTAGTTTACTATCTCTAATTTTTACAATTGGAAAAATCAATACAGTGTTCAGCTTACTCGCAAATGGCTCTTTATTTACTTGGGCGTGGATGGAATTATTTCAAGGTGTTAATTATTTTCGTAGAGGGCTAGGTCTTGCCGTATTTATTGGTATGATTGCATTAAAAGTTATATAGTTTGATTGTCGAATATTTACAGGCTTGCAAATCTCTGAAAATTATTGATACTTAGATACAACTAAGTAATTGTGCCAAATAAATTGTACATTTAGGAGCAGTCCGATATCTTCAAAAAGGGAATCTAAAGAAATTTAATATTCTTTCACTTGGTTAAAGTGGCAGATTTAGCTTAATCTCAAAGTAGAGACGTTAGTTACCAAGCGTCAGACTAACAAGAGCGAATCTGGAAACTAGCTATGCAACTGATCCCAAAAACTGAAATAGCATCCGAATCTTCCACAACCCCAACAACATTGGACTCAGAGAAAATTATTTTAGATGTTGGCGGTATGAAGTGCGCTGGATGTGTGAAAGCAGTGGAAAAACAGCTTCTGCAATATCCAGGAGTAAAAAGTGTCTGTGTTAACCTGGCTACAGAAGTGGCAGTTGTGGAAGCAGAACGTGGTACTGTAGATGCAGAAGCACTAGCTCAGAAATTAACAGAGACGGGGTTTCCCTGTGAGTTACGTAGAAATAAAAATGCTGATGATAAATCTGATCCGGCTCGGAACTCAGCTACCAAGCAACGCCAAGAAATACAAGGGACAATTAGACAGTTAGTAGTTGCTATTTTATTACTGTTATTATCAGGAATTGGCCATTTTGGTGATCTTGGCTCTTCTATTTTCCCTTTTTTAAATAATATTTGGTTTCATTGTGGACTGGCGACGGTAGCTATTATTCTCCCTGGTAGACAGATTTTAATAGAAGGTTGGCAGGGTTGGCGACGGGGTGCGCCAAATATGAATACTCTCATCGGTTTGGGAGTGCTAACGGCCTATACTGCTAGTTTGGTGGCGTTATTGTTTCCCCAAATGGGTTGGGAGTGCTTTTTTGATGAACCAGTGATGATGTTGGGTTTTATTTTGTTGGGGAGAACTTTAGAAAAACAAGCGCGAGGACGTGCTGCATCAGCATTTCGCCAATTGTTGGCATTAAAACCCCAAACAGCGAGATTAATTATTAATCCTGACCCGGAAAAATTAATTTCTGGGGCAAATATTATAGAAATTCCGGCGGAACAAGTGCGTGTAGGTGAATGGTTGCAGGTGCTTCCAGGGGATAAAGTTCCGGTAGATGGTGAAGTTCGCTTTGGCCAAACTACCGTAGATGAGTCTATGCTGACTGGGGAAGTTGTACCCGTGATGAAGCAACCGGGGGATACTGTGACTGGGGGAACTTTGAACCAGTCAGGGGCGATCGCTCTTCAAGCTACCCGCACAGGCGATGATACAACCTTAGCACAAATTGTGGCTTTAGTAGAAGCTGCCCAAACTCGCAAAGCACCAGTACAAAAATTGGCTGATAGGGTAGCTGGTTATTTTACCTACGGTGTATTAACAGCTTCTTGTTTAACATTTGCCTTTTGGTATTTCCTGGGAACTCAACTCTGGCCAGATGTAGCTATATCTGGGGGGATGGAAATGGCTCATGATATGGGGCATACTGCCCAGCATTTACTACCCCACACTCAATATTCACAGGCTTTAATTAGTTTAAGATTAGCGATCGCTGTCATGGTGGTTGCTTGTCCCTGTGCGTTAGGACTCGCTACCCCTACAGCTATTCTCGTGGGAACGGGTATGGGTGCAGAACGGGGACTATTAATTAAAGGTGGGGACGTTTTAGAAAAAGTCCACAAATTAGACACGGTAGTTTTTGATAAAACCGGCACTCTCACTACAGGTAAGCCCACGGTAACTGATTGTATAGTTTTGGTAGAATCAGTTTCACCATCATCATTAATTCAACTAGCAGCAGCAGTAGAAAGTGGCACTTATCACCCCCTAGCTACAGCTATCCAACAAGAAGCTAAATTTCAAGAGTTAACCATTCCCAATGCTGTGGAGTTCCACACAGAACCAGGTCTGGGCGTATCTGCTGTCGTCGAAGGGAAAAATGTCCTGTTAGGTAATTGGGAATGGTTAAATTACCACCAAGTGAATATTAATGAAACAGTACATCAACAAGGACACAAACTAGCTAAAGCCGGAAAAACCGTCATTGGTGTAGCTGTGGATGGGACTTTAAGCGGCTTAATTGCGGTGAGTGATACCCTCAGACCAGATGCCCAAATTGCAGTAGACAAATTACACCAGATGGGTTTACGGGTAATGCTGCTCAGTGGTGATAGACCAGAAGCAGTTCAAGCGATCGCCAAACAACTAGGAATAAATAACGCCGATATTATGGCAGGTATCCCTCCAGCCCAGAAAGCTGCTACCATTCAATCTCTTCAGTCTGAAAAAACTAAATCCGTTGTGGCCATGGTAGGTGATGGTATAAATGATGCTCCTGCTTTATCACAGGCAGATGTGGGCATCGCTTTACACTCTGGTACAGATGTAGCAATGGAAACTGCGGAAATTATCTTGATGCGAAATTCTCTTACCGATGTTGTAAAATCAATTCAGTTGAGTCGTGCCACTTTCAATACTATCCGGCAAAATTTATTTTGGGCTTTTGCCTATAATACAATAGGTATTCCCCTAGCTGCTGGTGTATTATTGCCTAGCTGGGGTCTTAATCTGGGTCCTTCTAGTGCCGCAGCATTAATGGCCTTTAGCTCTGTTAGTGTTGTTACCAACTCAATTTTATTGAGGAGATTTGGTCCCTAATATAGCAAAAGGCAAGATAAGCAATAAAGAGTAACATGAAAATAGCAATTAGTGGTGCAACAGGATTTGTGGGTAGTCCGCTAGTAAAAAGACTACATAAAGAAGGTCATAGAATATTAGTCTTGACTCGAAATCCTAATTCTGCTCAAAGGGTTTTTCCCCCATCAGTTTTTGAGAATTTAGAAATTATTGCTTATACCCCTGGTGTATCCGGTGCTTGGCAAAATGCGATTGCAGGTTGTGATGCAGTAGTAAATTTAGCCGGAGAACCCATTGCTGAAGAACGCTGGACACCAGAACGCAAGCAAGAACTTCTCAACAGTCGTAAACTGAGTACACAGAAAATTGTGGAAGCTATAGCCAAAGCTAATCCTCGTCCCACTGTATTAGTTAATGCTTCTGCTATTGGTTACTACGGAACGAGTGAAACCGCAACTTTTGATGAAAACAGTCCCCCAGGTCAAGATTTTCTCTCCCAAATTTGTCAGGAGTGGGAAGGGGAAGCTGGGAAGGTCAAAGATGTTGGTGTGCGGTTAGTAATTTTGCGCTTTGGCATTGTTTTAGGTAATGGTGGCGCGTTGGGGAAAATGATTACCCCCTTTAAACTTTTCGCCGGTGGACCAATTGGCAGTGGTCGCCAGTGGTTTTCTTGGATTCACATAGACGATATTGTGAGTTTAATTGTTCAAGCTTTAACAAAACAAACCATGGATGGCGTGTATAACGCCACCGCACCCAATCCTGTCCGCATGAACGATTTAAGCACAACCATGGGGGAAGTAATGAATCGTCCTTCCTGGTTGCCTGTACCTTCTTTTGCCTTAGAAGCAATGTTAGGAGATGGGGCAAAGGTAGTATTAGAAGGGCAACAGGTTCTACCCAAACATACTTTAGAATCCGGTTTTCAGTATCAATATACCAATTTAGAATCGGCACTCAGGCAGATTTTGTGTTGAACAAGGAGAGTCAGGAGAAGAAGGAAATTTCTCCCCCTGTCCTCTGCCAATAACACAAGTTGCTAGTTACTGCTGATAATTGTATCTAATTGATACAGAATTCATGTTTAGAGTATTATAAAGTACAAATTATGGTTATTTTGTACTTATTTTAAGGGGTTTTTTGATAACTAGCAACTTGGGTTAATAAATGTCTAATCTAGAAATTAGGAAACACTAACAGGTTTTTTTGCAGAATAGAAAGTATTGCGTGTAGCTACCATAGCTGACACTAAGCAATCCATTTCTTCTCGGGTATGTAGTGCATTAGCGGTAATTCTTAACCGAGGTTTAGCGATAAACCAGATGGGAGATACCCAAACGCCATATTCTTCTATCATTTGCCTTGCAAACTGTTTAGGATTGATTTCTTCAGGCATAATCACGGGAATGACGTTAGTTTCTCCCACTGCTGTAAAACCTTCTGAGACTAAGCGCGATCGCAAATAACGAGTATTAGCTTGTAATTGTTGCACTAATTCCGGATTTTGTCGCACCTGACGAATGCTTTCTAAGGCTGCCGCTGTCAGAGGTGGTGCTAAGGAAATTGTGCCAATGGAAGTTGGGGAAACATCCAATAAATCAATTAATTCACGAGAATGACTACTAATAGCTGCCCCTGCTGAAGCGGCAAATTTAGAAAAAGTAGTCATAATAATCGGGATAATTCCCCTATCTAATACTGATTGGATCGTTATACCAAAATGCTCATAAATACCGCCTCCTGTCGCCCCAATTGCCCCACTAGCATGGGCTTCATCCATCACAATCACACTACCAGGATAATTGTCTAGGATATCCAGCATTTCTGGTAAGGGGGCAATATCTCCATCCATAGAAAATACTGCATCAGAAATCACCATAATGCGATCGTCCGGACGTGCATAACGGCGCAATTTTCGCTCTAAATCCCCCATATCACAGTGACGATAAGGCTTCACCCGGACATCAGGACTATGGCTAAAAACCTTACCAGAACGGTTGTCAGCATTCACTACCGCAGAGACTATACAACCGTGATTGAGAACATCTGTCAGAATCAGCGTTTCTCTAGTATGACTAAACCCGGGAATATTAATAGCTAAATGACAAAAACCATCCATCAAGGCTTGCACTGCCATCCAAGCATTAACAAACAAATGAGTATATGGTAGATGCTTAAATTCCGATATTTCCCGTTCCAGTTGACGATGCAGATCAATCCGGCCACTTAATACAGAACAAGAACTATTAGAAGTCCCATATTGCCAAATTGCATCAACGGCAGCCTGTTTAACCGCTTCTGATTGGACTAACCCTAAAACATCATTGGTACAGAAGGTGAGAAGCTTATGTCGCTTACCTGTCGTCGGATCTTCCACATCCACTAAATTTCCCTGTTTGTAATGACAGATAAATTTTTCTGGATAAAGTTCACTCTCATAGAGTGCTTGCATATATTCTTGAACAACTTCCACGTTTTCTCCTTCTCATCCAATGCTGGAGTTTAGTATCATTTTTCATTATTTAATTATTCTTGAGATTGTTGCACAAATTTCTCATATTGACTAATATTCAACCTCTGTAGGGCAATAATAGCTGGATTAATTTCTACGTAATAGCGTTGAGGGTTGGTTAAATAATTACGTTGTTCACTCTCAACCATGTCTACATCCTGATCCAAAAATTTCTTAAATAAGAACTGCCAAATAATTGCCGCTACTTGTTCACGCAGAGATTTAACTAACCATTTTGGTAAGCGAATTTTTAGGAATAATAGAGAAAATGAGCGCGTTTCGGTAGGACTAACAGGTAAACGCATTAAGTATAGAGATGAAACTCCTTCCAAAGTGGTATGATAGTGGGGATATTGATATTTAACACTAATGGTTTTAGTTGTTACCGTATTACCTTGATGACTTAAACCGAGAAATTTTGTCAACCAACCTTGATAAGATACCCGATATTCCGCATTTACTGAATTACTGTTTTGAGATAAATTTAGCAGCACTGGATCAAACCAGCCTTGTAAATCACGATGCAAAAATCCATGAAATACATCCATGGTATTTTCATTACAAATAGAAAAATGTGCCTGAAAATGAGCAGGTATTTGTACAACTAACCAGTCGGGATTCTCGTATTCATAAATTTCCGGTAATGAGGTAATTGCCGCTAAATTAATATCACCAGGGAAAACCCAAATAATATTATATTTTTCTTGCATAGGATAGGAACGAGCCTTAGCACAGGGAAGCTTTTGTTCTGGTGGCAAATAGGGAATTTTCACACATTCACCACTTTGATTAAATTCCCAACCATGATAAGGACAAACTAAATTACTACCCGCAACTTCTCCTTTATGTAAATTAACTCCTTTATGAAGACAAGCATCTTCTAAACCATGGATTTGTCCTTGGATATCTCTATAAATGGCAATTTCTTGTTCCCAAACTATTACTTGTTTAACTTGATTGGGTTTTATCTCTTTTGCCCAAGCAACAGGATACCAGTAATTAGGGTTAATGCCAATTTCTCTAACGCGATTTTGGACTTTTTGGCTGGTTAATTTTGGAGTTAATTCCATTTGATGTTTGTACCTAGCAGAAATTCTTTAAATTATGCAAATTTGTGTTTTTTTCATAATAAAATAATCTTGAACAAAATTGCACGTATTAGGTAGTAAAATTGATCATGAATGTACAAAACATTATTATAAGTATAGGATGTTTTATACTGGCTTTTATTTTTGCTAGTTTAGTAGAATACTGGCTACATCGTTTAATGCACTATTCCCCCAGAATTGGTAAACGTCATCGTGATCATCATCGTCGCAATGAAGGACAAGGGGTAATTTGGGAATTTAAAGACTATGTTCAAGGCAGTATTATTTTCATGTGTGTGATGTTTTTTGTCTCTTGGCCTGTGGGTATTGGTTGGTTTTTGGGTAGCATGGTTTATGCTGCTTTTTCTGCTTATGCCCATCAATTACAACATGAGAATGCCACAAAATGTTTTTGGATGAAAATGCCTGTTCACTATGTTCACCACAAATACAATCAATGGCATCATAATTTTGGTTTAGGTGTAGATTGGTGGGATCATATCTTTGGTACTTATCAATCTATGGAATGGTTAACAGAAGAAGAACTGAATCAACCACAGCGAGGTTATTTAGAAATGCGTTGGTGGTAAATTTCCGGTGCAACGTCTATAAAACTATAACCAAGTGGAAAAATCTTGAACAAAATGAGACAGTGATATAAGTTGAATACGCGGATCATTTTTGCCAGCTTCCCGTTCTGGTTGAGTATTATAACCCCAATCAGCTAAGAAAAGTTTGACATGATCTAAATCAGATTGCTGTTGAACTAACTGCAAAGTTTTCAGTCTATCTTCCATAAACCATAAACCTACGGGTTGGGTATTTGCTTTGTCAATTAATTGCCGCAGTGTTTGATATTTAGGGCGTTTTACTTCTTTGCCAAAAATCATTTCTGGTGGTAAATTAACGCCTTCTCGTTGTAACAATTGCTGAACAAATCGCCCTTCTTTAGTGGTGACAATATATAACTGAGTTGAACTTTCTAGAGTTATTTTTAGTCTTTCAATGACACCAGGATAGAATTTATGCAAACTTAACCAACCATCTAAATCAGTTTTGATCCATTCATCGCGCAAATAATCTAATTGCGTAGAAACTGTTTTGGCTTCTAGGTGATTTTCTGCTAAAATTTGTGGAGTAATATTTGTCCATAATTGCAGAATTTTCTCATCGGAAAAACCCTCAATTAAGGCTTTAATTAAAATAGGCATTTCCCAACCAGTTTCAATTACAGGCCGTAAACGATAGAATCTTAAAGCTAAATCATCTGGTGGTATGTCGTTAGTCTGATGCCAAATTTGGCAATAGGTACGCCATGCTATCTCAAAATATTCAATTAGTCCGTCGCAAATCACTCCATCAAAGTCTAAGGCCAAAATCGTAGGACTATTTGCTGTCATTGTTTTGAAGATAAAAACTGCTTTTTTTAGCTTAACTGAAATAGGAATTGATTTGTGTGCGATTATGATCCAATTGTGATATCAATTCGTAAGTATTCAGATATGGCACTCATTCATATCCTGTTACTTCTCCCAAATATAAAATTTATTTTGCACGACTACTTAACTATAAGTTGCTACTTTTTGACCTACAAGCCAAAGATGAGAAACTGCATATTTTAAACATACTATCTCTTGTTCAGCATGACAAGAAACTTTTAATGGTTGTGTTTTCAGATAATTTTTGACAACTTTTGCTTGATATGTATAGAGATTTCCTGTGGGTTGTTCAAAACTTAACTCACCCAAAATTGTCTGATTATCTAAACTTTTTTCGAGAATTTTACCTGTTACTTGATAATTAAACCAATCCCATCCCAAGCGCAGCATCAGTTCTTTTTCTAAAATTTGTAGGGGAGTGGGTAATATTCCCCAACCACGATAAATTTTATTCAAACATTGAATATCACCTGTATGGGTAAGAACTGATTTAAAAGTATCTTGATCCAAAACTCCATAATATCTACCGTGGGGAAAATCTATAGCGGTAGGTGCAAATCTGTGGCCACCAAAGTGACTTGATCGCCAAATTCGGACATGATTTAATTGTAAATCAGCGATCGCATTTTGGGAGTGAAAATAAAAGGGGTTGCCATATCTAGCACAGCATTGATCATGGCCACCATGGGTACATATTAATATATCTCTGGTAATATGAGATTCTATTTCATAATCAACACTCACACCTGCTAACCATTTATCCACAACTCCTGCTACTTGTTCAATATTTTGTAGCTTAAATTCTTGCTGATGATATCCATTACTTAATCCCTCTTGCTGTTGATAAATTAATAAAGTTGTTTCTTCCTTTCTATGAGATTCATCATTGGCAATTAATAAAAACCGAATTGGTAATTTAGCACGATTAATATTTTCTACTAATATCCGTAAGTTGTCTGGAACCCATTTAGAATTAAACACTTCATAAACCCAGGGAGTTGGACATTCTACAAGAATATATGTTTGGTAGTTGGTGGCAGTACCAATTATCTCTTCTTGTTTTTCTCGTGAATTGTCAGCACAAAAAAATCTGTTCATTTATCGTAACTCAACTAGAGGTTTTTCGGAAAAATGTTGAGGAATTAAAAGTATATAACTCCAGTTTAACAACTGGAATGATTCATCTAGGTAGTTAACAAGTCAGAAAATTAGAGAATCTTATTTTCTACTTAGATTGTCAAAAACTAAATATCATTCCTCTATCTGGGTATACTCTTTTTTCTCAAATTCTGATTTTTAGGAATCTTTCCGGTTAAATCAATATTTTTCTGAAAAAAATATACTCGTTTAAAATACAACATTAAATCATCTAAATAGAAAAGTTTATTATTTATTTGTATATCCAATACCAGATAATAACTAGCTTGTAAATTATAGCTCAATTTATACATATTGCAAAAGATTCTCAGTTATTTGCCAAAAAATATAAAGCTAGGACTTAGGAACTGTACAAATGAACCATGATATGTATGAACAATATTTGTTTGTTTCAGATTTTGCGGATGAAGTCTTAGACAAATAGCGATAGCAAAGCGTTGCTGCAAGCAGTTCGCTGAAAAATCATCGAAAAATCGGGTTTAAATCCCTGAAAGTCATACCCCCTATTTTGTATTTCCTGTCAATGCGTAACTCCTAAAAGCTTTAAGACTTTATTTTGATCTGAGTCATGTATTTTAACTTTAACCTAACTCAATTCTTAAAGCAACTCTGTCTAGAATTTAGGTAGATTATAGGAAAATACATCTTAATCTAAATTAATACTTGATTGAAGTTAATACTCAGCATAATTTAACAAAAATTTAGAATTTTGATGATTGGATTTACCAATGTGATGAATTAGATTGTATATATGGTATCACCATCATTAACACAGAAAAATTTTATATCTAAACAGTGAAGATGCTTTCTTGACACTCCCCTGCCTAAAGGCGAGGGGATTCTACATTCTACGTCAGAATTTGCTCTAGCAGGTTTTCACCAACCAGAGTAGAGATTCCAACTCCTGTAGCGTTACTTTGGGGATGCCCTCCCC
>JACCDP010879361.1_pt1 | contig 19381 bp, 24 predicted proteins | sample 7445841 | NCBI WGS metagenome assembly JACCDP01 (sample SAMN15323441, study PRJNA562643) | freshwater metagenome | isolation source: river surface water | place: USA:Blue River Watershed | collected 2017-08-17
AAAAAGCAAAGTATCAAAATGAACATGCGCATTTGTATTGTTGCGCAACTCACGCCAAAAGTTGCAATAAACTTATGCCATCCAAAGAATTATCCATGCCCTATGTGAAAAAACTAAAAATGGACGACTTGCGCTTGTACTGTGCGCAAAAGTTTATATCCATAAGTGTAGAAGACAAAAAGCCAGTTATATTAGAAAAAGTTCAGCAGCATATAGAGAAAAACGTATTGCAGCCAGTAAAAAAAACAGCAGTCAAAACGGCAAATCAAATACATTTAGTCGATATTGGGCGACGCATCAAGACAAACTTTGACACAGTTATGGCACCTTATATTCATAAAATAACCCATGTTATTCTTGAAAACCAAATATCTCCGATTGCCGGACGAATGAACACAATTCAAGGCATGGTTGCACAGTATTTTATTATGGCAACCTCAAATCAAAATATTATTATTGACTTTATATCATCTGCCGGAAAGCTAAAAGGTTTAGCAGCATCCTCGGAATACAAAGACCACAAAAAAGACGGCATTATATTTTGCCAAAAGTTTATGGAAACAAACCCAGAGCTTGCTACAAAAAAGGCAGTTATTGACACGGCAACCAAAAAGGACGACTTGGCCGACTGTTTTTTGCAAGGAATATACTATTTGAAAAAACAAAATATAATAAACTATTCGGAAGATTTAAAAATAAAGATTGTAGGTTAATAATAACTAATGGAATCATTTGATTTGAACGTGGATAACCTCGACCCCATCACTTTAGACATTGGCGATACTTCTTCCAGTGGCGTGGAACTTTTGATGAATACCAAAAAAATCAACAAAAGTGGCGCATCCACCAGTTTTGATTTAGGCGATTTGGATAACTTTGAATCTGAAATGAATGCCCTATCTGGTAAAACTTCTGCTCCCAGTTCAGGTTCCGACACCAAAATTCTTGGTGGATTATCGTCTTTTCTCGGGTTTGGCTCCAAAGAAGAGGACAAACCATCCAGTTCTTTGGGACAAGCGACCAAGGAGGCTGGTTCCGGAACCACCAAAACATGGGACGGTTACATGAAATTTGATAATATTCCGGCCAGCACCGATGTTCCGGTGCAAACCAAAATGACGGAACGCGAACGTTTGCGCAAAAAGAAAATGATGATTAAGCGCCTAGAAGAATGGAGACAAAAAGGTCTGGTTGGGTCTAACACCATGTTTGGCAATGACACGCCCTATGAGGAAATCGAGGACGAATATGAAACCGCACTTGAGGATAAAAAGAAAAGTGAGAGCAAAAAGCTGTACAGTTGGTGGTTTATGACGGCCATTAATACACTGGAATATGCTAATGCGGCGTTTAATCCATTTGACATTAATTTGGATGGCTGGGGAGAGCAAGTGAGCGACGATATTGACAGCTATGACGAAATTTTTGGCGAGTTGTATGAGAAATACAAGGGCGGTAAGATGAGTCCCGAAGTTGCATTAATAATGCGTCTTGGATTTAGTGCGGCAGTAACCAGTTTTACTAACAAGGCTTTGTCGTCTGCCACACCTGGATTTAATGATGTGATTCGTCAAAGTCCAGAGCTTATGAAGGCATTTACGAATGCCACTGTAAATACCATGGCTCAACAAAGTCCCGGATTTGCCTTTGCCAACAACTTAATGAATCCGGAACCTAAGGGACAAGCCCCACCTCCCAAACCTGTGGACCCAAGAGCCGGAGGTAAGGGAATGGTTTTTACCGAACAACCCACAAATAAACCACCCAGACAAGAGCAGTACTCGCGCCCCGACCTTGGTGCCATGTTTGCAGAGCCGGGGGTGGATTTAAATACCAAGTTTTCTAACACAAGCATGTCATCGTCAGCGAGCTTTAGACCCGAAATGGCGGGTCCCAAAACAAACATTGATTCTATTTTGAGCGGGCTGAAACCCAAGAACGTAAATATTCAAGAAAATAAAGATAACGACTCTATGATAAGTGTGTCGTCGTTAAAAGACTTGAACAGTGACGTGCCCAAAGGACGTCGAAAAGGTTCCAATAAAAATATTGTGTCATTAGACATATAAATAATATTATATATTTATAATATTATGAAAAAAAGAGTGGCCATATTGATAACAGGACAAACACGGTCAAATTCATTGAATCCAAATTTTAACAAAAACACTGTCGTGTTGGATTCATTTACACAGCATATATTTAATGACGAATTTAAATCCAAGTATGATTATGACATATTTATGTCGGTAGATATAATTGACAATAACAAAGCAACCCAATATTTTGGCTCTCATTTAAAAAACATTCATATTACAGAGACGAACGAATATTTACACCCGGTTTGCATTAACATACCAAATTATGACTCATTGTATAAATCAATGCAAAATATTAACCATGGTGGGCGTGTATCGTATATTAATCAAACATATCAACACTATAGACTATTATGTGCATATTATATGATGCTGAATTATAAATCCAGCACTGGAATAAATTACGATTACGTATTACGAATTCGTCCCGATTCCAGATTTATGCAAAACGTGTGCGGTTTGTTTTATATTTTGGATAATTCAAATATCATGTATATTACAGAACATGACCATATATTATTATTTAAATATGAATTACACACCGTATGTGACTTAATAAAATACTTTGGAACATACAATGCAAGCATGCATGAAAAAGACTTTGTATATAGATTTTATCCACGAAACAAAGCAGAAGTGTTTGATGACAGAACTTTGATATTTTGTCCGGAAAAACAATACATGGACCATGTATATCACACAATTACCAATTTGGGTTATGATTTTAAAAAAGTGTTTCTTGGAATTACATATCCAAGCTTTAATTTGCTCTTTAGAGAAGATGGGTCGTATGGTCATGAACAATATACCGCGGACTGGAAGCCTTATTATTTATTAGAAGACCTGATGAATACACATTTGGTGCATTCTTCTCCCTCAGATGTTTCCAATAATTCATACACATGATAGTCAATATGTGGAAAAAATACATTGCATGTATTACCCGGTAATAATGGCGCATGCACTTTATTTAAATATATTTTTACACAGGATGAATGCTGAATTGCTTGTTCATAAACATTTCCGCCCCCAATAACAAACGCGGATTCTACATTCGTGTTAGACGATAACGTGTATAACGCTTCATCCAAACTGCTGCACACCATAACATTTTCTGGAATAGAGCGCTCCATCCATGCTATTTTGCGCGATAAAACGACGTTTAATCGATTTGCTAATGGTTTGCACCCAAGACTGGTCCATGTGTTGTATCCCATAATAACGGCATTTACTTTTTCGAGGTTTTCAGTGCGCATTGTGAGGTCACGAAAAAAACGCATATCTTCCTTGCATTTCCACGGAATAGAATTATTGCTAGAACCAATTGCACGATTGGAACTGTGCATACCTGCAACAATGCTGAAATTCATTTGTATAAAAATAAAATATTATTTATACCTTTTACTTTAGACAACATATTATGTCAGTGTAATATAAGTATGGACATAAATTCAAACATCACATATCCCCGTGTTATATACAAACGTTCAAATAAAAACAGAACATTGAAAGAATTAGATAAATTAAAACGAATTCAATGGTTTGCTTTGACTAATAATTATGGTGCCGACTCATATGGTGATATAGTTAAATCATACAGATTTAAGAGAGAACCAAAATTATTAGATATTGGAAATGCAAATGTTAGAGAAAATATAGAAAAAGAAATAATAAAAATAGATTCAAACGCTGGTGAATATATGTATCCAAACGAACAATATTCTGGACTAACATTTAATAGAAAATATCACGAAAAAGTAAAACAAATTTATGGAAACGATTATGATGGTACAATTATAGATGAAACGCAACTACATGGTAATCGCAAGTATTCAAGAGAAGACTTGGAAGGTCCAACAGAAATAGTTCTATGGACAAAATTAGACAATTTGTTAGAAGAAATACCAAACGCAAAAGGTGGAAGAAAAAAAAGAACAAAACGTAGAAGAAAATATTCAATAAAAAAATAACCAAATTTCTAATTCATTTTGTAACGATAGCCTTTGGAATAGTGCATATCTTGCTGCAATAGCGACGACAATGTAGTTCGTTCAATCTCTTCATTTTCGTTTGAATAATACACTCGATGCACTTTGTAGCCTTTTTTTTCTGGCATTTGAACCATAGTTTGCAAACATTGCGCGCATGGTTTGCTTGATTGAATTTTGTATTTGCCGCTAATTCGAATAACCAACATATGAATAACCTCTGGATTGTTGTTTGGTTTTAACGTTGGAAGTTTTCGTAACGCATCTTGCTCGGCGTGAATGCTTTTTCCATTTACGCCAATTTGATTGACTCCATAACATAACACTTGTGATTTAGCGACCTTTCCCTTTCCCTTTCAAGATACATGCTACATGATTGTAGTTGCCACATAGGCACGATGAAATGCCACTTGCATTAGTGTCGCATTTATAATTCTCTACATCCGCATCGGCGGGAAGACCAAAACGCTTGGCAAACATCTTGTTTAGTAAAGGATTCATTTTATATTTATGCTTATAAAAAATATTTAAATTATTTATTCAATTTTACAAAGGGTAAGTGTAATAATAGCCATCATCCTTATACATTTCTCGATTATGAATTGCATTCGTATTTATAATAGCCAAGTATGGCATTTGTCCATTGAACTTGTTGAATAAATAGCCATCTACTTGAGCAAGTAATTTGGGCGTTTCTGTATTTTGAATATGCTCAAGCACTTTGTGCGAATGCAGAACAAGTGTTGCAAATAGTCAAACAATGGATTCCTACTTGGTGTGTTGCATCTGTTGTTACATATACAAATAGCACTGACAACTCCGAGTTAATATGTAGCCGAGTATTTCAAACATTGGATTCAAATAACTTTACCGATTACGTGAATGCATTGAAAACTTATTGATAGCATTTCGCGCATTGTGGCGACGACGAGTAATATACTAATATATGTGATACCATTTTTTATTTGTCCACCCGCAATTATGACATTTTTCCGTAAAAAATTGAATTATTTTATTTGTAAAATAGAATAAACAAATAAAGTAATAATTATAGTTAAAATGTTTTACGTTAAAGGAGAAAATTGTAATATGAAGTTTAATTGCATTAACAAGGCAAGAGATTTTAGAAAGCAAATGTGTGAAACTACCAAAAACGCATATATAATCATAATGAATCTTAACGACAAAGAAGTTATGCTGGAACCTGAGAATTTTGTGGTTATTGGAGGAACATATGACACATTGCGTGTGTTTAATACAATTGAAGAAGCAACTGCATATAAAAATCAATTAGTTGCAATATCCGATCCGAACATTTATGTGAATCTCGGTAAAATTACACCAACTGACATAAATTGGTAGTTGTTGTCTTGTACAAAGTAATATTTTTTACTCGGCCTGCGGTTTCAACGCATCTGGTATTTCATTTGGGGGTCGTTGACTCGCTCCATATATGTCCGGTAAAAACGTGGTTTTCGGCGTAAATAACAGAGGCTTGCTAACATATCGGTCCGCAAAATACCCGGCTCGAACCGCGTTTTCGGTTACTTGCACTCCGCCCCAATTAAAATCCATTGGATTTACAGATTCGGGATTCTGCGCAGTGCTTTCGTGTATTACGTCCAGCTCTGTTTTTTGCCCCACGTGCAATCCGTGAGGGTCAAATCCCGCAAACATATTTTGATTATATGCACCGTCTTTGATTATTGTTGATTTATAGCTTTTTAGTTCTTCGACAATATCAAGTTTTTCTGCAATTAAATAAACATTAAATTCTGTAACATGAATTTCAAACAAATATTTGACTGGTTTCGAATAGCGCATAAAGCGTAATTTATCATAATTTGGCTCAAGAATGTTTCCCATTGTTATTATTGCAAACAGTGTAATAATAATATAAACTTTCAATTTTTAGTTATCATTTATAATTATATGAAAGACCTTGGCATATTTATATTTCACCGTGATTTTCGCGTTGTTGATAACATTGGACTGCATTCTGTTGCCAAGCTTTGCAAACAAATAATACCAATATTTATATTTACGCCAGAACAAGTTTCTGATTCCAACAAGTATAAATCTGACAATGCTGTGCAGTTTATGATAGAGGCTTTAGACGAGTTGTATGTGGCAACTGATAAAAAGCTGGCGTGTTTTTACGGGGACAATATATCCGTTTTGAAAACATTGTTGCATAAGTATAAGCCTGATATTGTTGCTTTTAACAGAGATTATACGCCATATGCAATTCAGCGCGACACATCTATACAAAATCTCTGCAAAGACATGTCGGTAGAATGCGCCACATTTGCCGACTATTATTTGTTTGAACCGGGAACATTGACCAAAAATGGATACAACGAAGACTTAGATAAAGACAATCTAAAAGACTTGGTGTATAAAAAATTTACGCCTTTTTACAATAAAGCAAAAGAGAATAAAAAGCACATTGCTGCCTCTGTTGGTGCCGTGAATAAGTTTCAAAAAATAGAGGGCACAATTGAAATAAAAGACGCTTATCAGCGTTTTTGCCAATTAAATCCGAACGCGGCATTTGTGGGTGGGCGCACAGAGGCTCTAAAATTACTACGCTTAGACCACAGTGATTATTCCAAAACGCATAATTATTTATTTGAAGAAACCACCGGTCTAAGTCCATACATTAAATTTGGTTGCATCTCTGTTCGCGAAATGTACAAGAGATTTATTCACGTTGAGCCACTCATTCGACAGCTGTTTTGGCGAGAGTTTTATGCCACTTTATTGTATGCTTTTCCTATATTGGGCGAGCCCGTGGACCCCAAATACAATAAAATCAAGTGGTCATATAATAAAGCGCATTTTAACGCATGGGCGCAGGGTCGCACTGGATTTCCGGTGGTAGATGCGTGCATGCGACAGCTAGTGCAAACGGGTGCTATGCATAATCGGGGACGTCTAATAGTTGCATCGTTTCTTTGCAAAACGTTGTTAATTGATTGGCGCTGGGGTGAGAGATTTTTTGCTCAACATTTAACCGACTATGATGTGGCATCCAATATGCATAATTGGCTATGGATTGCAGGCGGAGGGGCTGATTCGCAAGAATATTTTCGCATATTTAATCCGTGGGCACAATCAGAGAACTATGATAAAGAGGGGATATTTATAAAACACTGGGTTCCCGAACTGGCGGATATGGATGCGCGCGATTTACATAACCCAGAGAAACATGAAACTATAGTGGATTATGCGGAAGAAAAACCTAAAGTGCTGAAGGCATATAAACAGATATTTACTTAATATAATAATATATGCAACTATTGAAACTTATTATTGATTCGGTGAAACCTGTAACGGATTATGTAACGGAGTACGTGAAACCTTTTATGCGTGTTGTTGAAAAGTATGCTGTTAATGTTTTATTGACTGGTTTTTGGTATTATAATTATTTTATGGCAAGAGCTGAAATGTTTCTTGGTTCTAGCAAAATCGGAGATACCTTTGGTAAAAAGCAATTTATTGAGCCAGACTTGCCCACGTGGAACTGCGCATGCACGATGGAAAATAATAAATTATTGGAACATTACACATACTCGGAGCAAGGAACAGAATGTGCTGGTGCATTGTGTATTCGTAAGGAAGAAAAACGCCGATTATGTGCTATAAATGGTACAAACCATATTGCTGGCACGCCTAACAATACGCGGTTTTTAAATGTGCAATATGTTCATCCTGATATGAAATCGCCTATAAAGCTTGCGTTGGATGTTAGTTACATTAGAAATGGCAATGAACTATTTAGTAAATTGTTTGTGCTGAGACTGTTGAATCACCAGTATAATAAAAACGAATACGTGTTTGACGATAAATACGAGGTGCATTTGATGGATCACAGTGTTAATAAGGTGGTTATAAAGAGCAATCAATACTTGGCATTGGATGATTTGGCCAACAAATGTGGATATAAGGTTTTTGATTGTTAGGTTTTTTAATAATTAAAAATTATAACGATAAAGTATATGAAACGACGAAAGTTTGACACTGAAGAACATGAATCTCCAGTATATGAACAACCAGTTCAAGATGAACGAGTTATTGATTTAAGAAATAAAATTAATAATAATAATAATAATACTAATATTCCATGGCCATCCGAACCTTTACAAATGACACTATGCGCAGGGGATGGAGTTCAATTATATAATGGTGAATTATTAACGGACATTGAATACTTTACTAGAGGAATTGAAGGTTATGATAGAAATAACAAACCAACCAACATATTTTGTTGTGCGCCTGATTACAATACTGGAGGGTTACAAAAAAACATTGAGTATTTAACAAATCACAAAGACTTAAATATATTACTAGTATTATGCGACACTACAAAAGACGATCAGCTAGATAGATTTAGTTCATTATTTGCAAACAAACTAACCGTTATACAAGAAGATCTTGCATGTTACGGTAATGCATTAAGTTATAATATATTAAATCGTGTGTTAGTTCCAGGCGGAAAATACATTTTGAATGATGCCCAAAAAATACATACGTATCCAGAATGTGATAATCGATTTAATTGCGTTAAAAAGTCTAACAAACTTGTTATTACAAAAAATATAACTGGTTCAGGTACTAAAAAAAGACGCGCCAATCGGCGAAAGTCCCGCAGAAAATTGAAATAAACTATAGTGTTTCACGTAAATGTATATAAAAAATATATTAATAGTAACTATAATGGATACAACAACGCCTGCCACCTTCAATGTGCTATCGAGCAAATGGAATTTGTATTATCATTTGCAAAATGACTCCAACTGGTCATTAGATAGTTATAAGGTCGTTATGAAAGACATCGATACAGTTGAGTGTGTAAATGCATTGAACAATGCATTGCCCGAATACCTAATGTATAATTGTATGTTCTTTTGTATGAAAAGTGGCATTAGTCCTATGTGGGAAGATGCGCGAAATCGCGTGGGAGGATGTTTCTCATATAGGGTGCAAAACGCGGATGTGGCTCAAGCATGGAAAAAACTGATGTGTGCGATGTGTGGCCAAAGCCTTAGTAAAGGTGTTAAATATGAAAGTCATATCAATGGTATCACAGTGTCGCCCAAAAGTAGGTATTCGGTGATTAAAATTTGGATGGATACTTGCCAGTTTCAAGATCCAGACATTATTCAGAATATTCCAAGCTTGTCCAAAGAAGGTTGTTTATTCAAAAAACACGACGAACAAATTGCAAAGGACCAGCGCAAAAAGTAAAGGAAACTACGTTTCCTTTTGATTCTTCCTTATACCAAGCACAATGCAGACCCGCATAGGCTGCATTGTGATTGGAGAATAACTTATTAGTAAGTCATTTCCTGAAGGGTCTTTTGAAAAGGTGTAAGGACTGGAAAATAGAAATATTTTTTTGTGTATGAATTGAATGCACAAAAATATATATGTGATTTAACCAAAGGTAACGAAACGCAACGAATTACAATGGCCGACTTTGATTGGGACGAGATTGAGGTTGAAATTGAATCAATGAAACCGGAGCTGAAACCGGTTACTGTGACTGTTACTGTAACAATTGATAATAAACGTGCTGCCGAAGAAGCCGAGCGCGAAAAGAAAAGACAGCAGTCCATTGCTGAACGCCGCGCAGAAAGAGATATGTTGGATGCCGAACGAAAGCAAAGACAAGCTGCCAGAGCAGAAGAAAAAAGAAAGGAAGAAGAACTCGTAAATAAACTGAAAGCACGAGCACCCACCAAAACACCTTTCGAAGAAGAACGAGACGAATTTATTTCAAACTTTGTTCGAGCCATTAAAGAAGCCGACATGAAATCCGGAAAGGGGTATTTATGGATTAGCAGAAATAGACCCGGAGATAGAGCACCCAAACTAAGTAAAGGCGATGTTGATGCACAAGCCAAGGCTATGCATGCATGGAAAACCCACAAGGGATTATAATTTGTATATTTGTATTTAATTTAATTAAAATTATTAATATATAATATTTTTAATAACTGTGTTCCTGTTGTTGGTTATCTGCTTGGTATAAGGAGGGATTTTAAGGGAACGTAGTTCCCTTAATTGGGAGGCAAAGGCGCCAAGCACAATTTAATTTCGCCTAATGATGCCACGTCGTACTTTACAATTAATGGCAAGTCATTTCCTAAGTACATTTCCAAATGTGTGCATAGAGGCGTGCATTTAATAAAATTGTTTAAACTTTTTACCGAAAACTCGCCTTGCACAACCACCGATGGGTCGGGTTTTACAATAAAATCCAAATGCTTGTCCGTCTCTGAACGCTTAAACTTCGTTTTGGCAAATGTACCCATATACGAAAATATCAGGTCATCACCCACTGATTTAATTTCTACGCGGTCTGTCAGCGCATTTAAGTCGCGCACAATTTTTTGAAAATCCGATGTGGGTAAATTAATAATTGTGCTATACGCCACCTCAGGAATAACAAGTTCCTCAGTGTCTGGCTCTATTAAACGCAACTTGTAATCATACGTTTGCCCCACATTTTTGTTGTCAAACTCCATGCCCAAATACGACACAATGCCGTCTTGATAATCTTCCTTATCAATATACATTGTTAGCGTATCGTCGTTTGACAGCGTCGATATTAGCTTAAAAAAATGCAGGGTGTTGGTGCAAACCACAATTTTGTCAGGAACGCATTTATACATTTCGAACTTGTTTGCGTGCAACACCACACTCACCAACATAGTATGGGTTTTATCAAAGTTAATAATTTTCATACTATCTTTGGTAAATGTAATAGTTGCATCCGTAAGAATATCTTTAAGTGCGGTAGTTAAATTTCTGATGGGTTGAATTTGAACAGTTTTTATAGTTAGCACGTGGTTATTTTCGTTCATTGTTGATTTATGCGGCCTACGTTTTATATTGCTTTTTTGTTTATTAATATGGTTTATACATGAATTCCTCTGATATTATTATTCTTCAAATGTCGTTAGTTCCGATGTATTTTTATTTAGGAGCAAGTGCAACTGTATTGGTTCATGTATTTGGCGTTAATGGTGCAGCCGCTATTTTATATTTGTGCGCTGGTTCATATGCATATTCGCAAGCATATCAACATATATATCAATTCCAGGGGGACACATCCGTTACTGGATTACAGTCATCCGTTGGGTCAAGTGACGCCATCCAATAAAGAGGATGTTTGCTAATATGATAATATTCTTCATACAATAAATGAAATGGAATATTATTTTCATAAAGGTATTGTCCTATTCCGTGCAATGTTTCTTCATATATATTTAAATAAAATGCTTCTGAAAACTTGTCAATCATATGCGAATCCACAATGAATAAGGTATCGCTGTAAAACTTTTTAGATGGCCAATGCACATCTTTGTTTATTAATATTATGCCGCGTTTATTCCAGTTGGGCCATTGGTCAGCAGGTTTTTTATACGTCATATCGGAGCGAACAATAATAAACCTGTCATATTTGTTGCAATTATTTTCCATAAACGCCAATACATTTGCAAAGTTTTCTATTTGAGTAATTGGTTGATGCAATTCAACATGCACCGGTTGAATTGTTTCTTTAATTTGGTTTATTATGGATGCTGGATATGTGACAAACGCAAAATCCGCATTACTAAAGGTTGATTTCCAATTAGGCCAACACATAAGCGAATCCACATACTTTCGATGCGGATTTCCCTCTCTCACACAGTGTCCTCGAACTATAACGCATATTTTTAGCGAAGCTACCTCCGGTTTCAGCGAAGCTACCTCCGGTTTCAGCGAAGCTACCTCCGGTTTCAGCGAAGCTACCTCCGGTTTCAGCGAAGCTACCTCTGGTTTCAGCGAAGCTACCTCCGGTTTCAGCGAAGCTACCTCTGGTTTCAGCGAAGCTACCTCCGGTTTCAGCGAAGCTACCTCCGGTTTCATTAAATCAATAATAATTTAATGTTTATATTTAATACTTTTACTATTACTTATTTTTTTAACCTTAAGTGTGGTATGTTTTATTATGGGCAAATGCAAATAAGCACGAACTTTGGCGTCGGTCCATATGCGGTCTAGTGGCACCGTAGGAATCCAAGCCAATGTTGATTCGCTGATGTGTTGGTCTATTTTGCGTAGAGATAATAAATAATTTACCGTCTCTGTTTCCAAATACGATTTCAGCGATTCTGCCTCTTTTTTTGACTCCACTTTAAACGTAAAATATGTTTGAGATGCCACCTCTGACGGCCGAGCTATTATAATTTTTCCAAATCCGTCGCCACCTTTGCCAGAGCCTTGTGGTGTAATGACTTTCCAAAAATCATAGGGGTTTTTAACATGCTTTGGGTCTATGTATTGGACATGGCCCTTGTTTGCACTTACGTAGCATTTAATGTATCCGGATTTATTTATGGATGTAAGATGCACGTCGTTTGTGTTTATACCGTAATACCCAGTTGAATAATAGAGACTTTGAATAGTTGGTTTATTTATTATTGTGTTTATTATTGGATACGCCTTGGGGTCGGATACCAATATATCGTATTTGTCTAGTTGAATATGGGACTCTGAACAATTTGCAGTGAATTTGGTTTTATCATTGTTGGTGTCTTTATGAATATAAAAGTAATTAACACCGCCTTTAATATCAACGGTTGGCCATATTGAACGAGAATTGGGTATGTGGTGTATGCTAACAATATCTTTGCGCGACAACATGGATTTTCTAAACTCGTCCAATCCTTTACCGCCGGAAAACCAACGACTTGGAACAATAAACAACAATCGAGTTGTCATCTCTAATGATTTTACAATAAACTTGGAATAGAGAGGCTGGTCGGATGTGTCCTTAATGCGCGCCTCATTGTATGGCGGGTTTCCTACTATGATGTCGTAATTCTGAGAAGAAACCTTTAAAAAATCTCTGCAACTAATGTTTGGTGAAGCGTTGGAATCAATCAGTTTAAATATTCGCCTGCATTCTTTAACATTGGCTGGATTTAATTCGTTCATAAACAACATTTTTTCAATAATATGCTTGCTTCGAACTTTCTCTGACAGTTGGGTCAATGACTTCATAAGCCGGTAGTAAATAACAATGGGAAAGTTGCCGATTCCGCATGCTGGGTCATACCATTTTAATGAAGAGTTTTTCCAAACGGACGGCTCTAATTCGTCTAACATTGCATTTATTAGGTCGGGTGGTGTAAATACTTCGCCATACAGGTTTTTTTCGGTGTTTTTTGGATTTAACCTTTCCACCAATATATTGTGTATGTCTTGGTTCATATAATAATATTGTAGATACATTTCAGAAACTTTTGCTGAATATAGTACTCAGAGTATTTTTCCTTAAACTGGGACAAATAAGGCAGCTGTGTTCTTATGTATTCAAGTGGGTGTTTATCCACACATATGCAGTCATCATATATATTACGAAACATAAAACTATTTGTTATTGCAATGGGCACGCTGGTTGATAGTGCGTAGTCTATAGTGCTGCTGATTCCGCGACCTTCCATGCGGTCGTATGCAAATATATTTATGGTGTTGGATTGCAAGAAATAGAGAATATCGCCGTTGTCGAAAAACTCATTTGTAATTAGCAATTCAATGCCCGGTTTTCTGGGCACCGAGTGACAATGTGTTAATGTTTCTTCCAGGGCCGCCTCTGTGCAATAATGTCCTAGTGGAATAACCAGTTTTATAATGGCTTCGTCATATTGTTCATTTACCAGTTTTATAAGTTTATCAAACCCCTTGTTGGCAAATCCAAAACCAAAGGAACCAAATATGGGCACATTGGGGCCTTTGTTGTATGTTATAAACATCTCTAATTCTGGGTTTTGAATAGAGGTTGGAACCTGGTAATACAGAGGTCGAGGAAGCCCATTCGGTTGGTCAGGGTCAATGTCTAGATATGCATCAAACATATCGGTTGGGGATTCGTGCAATATTCCGTAGGTTTTTGAAGAACGAATAATATTAGAGGCATTTAACCAAGCCATGGGACTGCTGTGATAATTGAATACGACGACATCTGGATTATGGGTTTGTATTATACTGGCATATGTATTATACGAATCCACCTCGAAGTATTTAACAATACCGTTTAGAGCCTTGGCAAGACGAAGTCCATATTGATATACGCCACACTCTTGATGAACCGAATTTATGAATATAATTAACATGGCTGATAGTTTAATTATATTAGAGGTTTAAATAATGTTTTATGTATTGTAATAATATAATGGTTAAAAAAACAAGGCGAAGAAAGGCAAAAAAAAGAGGAGGCAATAAAAATACAAGATGCAAGGATTGCAAATTAAATTATCCAGTTCCCAACAACAAAGACGGTGGTTTTAATAATAAATTTAAACCCTTTCATAGTTGTTGCATTATTGATTTAGATTATGAAAAAAAACAAGATGTTGAAGCAAGTGGTTCAAATGAAGAAAGTAGTTCGAATGAAGATAGTAGTACAATAGATATAAGTTCTATAAAACTAGAAGAAGAAAGCGGTCCGATTGATGAAAGCAATATAGTTTTAGAAATCGGTTCTGAAAAGCCTGGTGGTTCCGGTAAGGCTAGCGAATTGTTTGTTGTAACATACGACAACGAATTGTTAATTAGAACACAAATACAAAAATTACTTAAGGCCATAAATAAATACAAAGACCATTTAATATACTTATCTGTTGGTGGCCAATATACAGAGGCAAAAATACCCGAGTATAAAATTGATTCCAATGCTGGATATCAAATGGTTCCCTTTTTTTTGTGCGCGGATTCATATTCACGAATAAATTCCGCCAATAAAAATGTAATATGTATTGCAATCGACGTGTTTTATGAAAATTTTGGTTCAGATAATACGCCTGCAAATACATCATTAAATAATATTATTGCAACAGAATACCGAAACTATTTATATCTTGAACAACCGTGTGATAATTCTAACATAAAAATGTTTGTAATTAATTTACTGAACATACGAAACCACGTGAATCCTAAACGCGAATCTAAACAATTATTGAATAACTATACTAACAAACTTATTAATATTATAACAGAACAAGTGCAACAAAGCAATATTTACCCAAAAAACTACATGATGTGCAATTATGTAAAATTTAAACGAGAGGAAAATACATTTAATATTACACTGAGAGAACCATTAGCCGAATACAATAACAGTATTTACAATTGGATTGGATACGAACATTCTATTTTTTATAATTATTTGTATAAAGGAAATCCTGTCTTATTTTCAGTGATACAATTGCTGGATAGAGATTCCAATAATGACATTGAGTTTGGTTTAATGAATAATTCATTAGATGATATATTTAAAGAATATTTGAAAAAAAACAAACAGCTGAAACCAATTCAATTGAATGCCATTCAACGCCATTTTTCAAATATGTTTCCAATTGCATATGCAAATCTGGATATGGACATTGGTTCAGAAAATCCAAACAATTTTGTTAATAATTTAATTACCATTAGAAATCGCTTTTCAACAGAATAAACCTATTACGCCTGTTTTTTTTTAAAGTCGGCCCAGGTCATTTTCACCGGTTCCACAAACTTGGTTTGTTCCGATGCATGTTTTTCGTCGAGCTTGTCGGCTCTACGCAAAGCCGAATCCACGTACATGTCTCTAAGCACAGTTCCCACTTGCACCGATGCCTCATATTGGTCCAGTTGGCCCTCCTCGATTTGCTTTAAAATGCACACAAACTTTACCATGAGTTCCATGTCAATTTCATCTTTCATTACTTTGTGAAAAATGTCGGTATAACTATTGAACAAGAGAGGCGCCGATGTCATACACAAATGGTTAAACTTCTCTTCTTCCACCATGCGCATATGTTGGTGGTTTTTCTTTAGTTCGCAAATTTTGGCAATATCGACTAAAATAAGCTCACTGTGCTTCAGCTCTCTGATTTTCGCAGTATTATCGACATAGTCGTCGCTCTCCATTAACGCCTTCATATTTAAACCTTGGACAAACGAATTGTTGCTCATGTTATATTTAATGTGGTGTTTCTTTTTTATGTATATTTTATACAATATTCTATGTCGTATGTATTTGATATTACTGTAAGTGACAAAACATATTCGAATTCGGTTTTAGTGTTATTTATGTTTGCAATTATATTATTTGGTATAAACCAGGTTGCAACGTATTTTCAAATTAAAAATAATTGGTCACGTATGCGGTGCCGACCAGAGGTTATGATGTCTGCATGGCTTTATGGGATAGACGCCGACAGCAATATGGAGTATTGTTTAGAGAATGCTGGCAAGCAAATGAAACAGGGCAACATAGTGGATCCAGTTGTTACAGATATGGCGGACACCAAAGAATCACTGAATACTAAACTGGCCAAGGCGAATGCAGAGCTGGATGCATTAAACGAAAAAATTAACAATGCAGAGCTATACAAAAACAATCATAACGACAATTTGGCAGTTGCTTTGCAAAATAACATTTTAGCAATTAAAGAAGGTATGCAAAAAATCATTGCTTCCTTGATTATTCAGCGCCATATGAATAATGGCGTATTTAAAATGACCAGTGGAACAAAAACATTGACCGATAGTTTAAATAAAGCTATTGAACAAACAGTAACTAAATAGAGTTTATATGGACGTTGTAGCCAATTATTGGAATTTAAATAATATATACATAGTAATTACCATTATTGTTTTGTTGCTGGTTTCATACATGGTGTGGAGGCTGCATACCATGTTAATAATGGATTTAGCATCGCAAGGTTCATGTGATGACCCATGGGCTTTGTATTTGGACGACGGCACAAGAACCAAATGCATTGCGGCAAAGCAACGCGACGATTTGATTCCACACGACGTGCAGTTTAAAACCGACGCGGCAACCATTGACCAAAATATTGATGCATTGCAGAAAAAAATGGAACAAACGGACGCTGATTACGTTGCTTTGCAAAAGCGGTTGTTAGAGGAACATACGCTAAAACTGAAGAATATGAAACAAGCCATTGTTGATTTGTCCGGAACCATTGTCAATATTAAAAAACAATACACAGAGAATAAAGAAGCTTTAGAGAAACTGGTGAATGATTATGATACTGCCATTCAAAAAAATGCGGACCTTATGGTACAACTGGGAAATAATTTAGTAGATAATCTGACTAAAAATATTTACACACCCAACTGGAGCAAACAACGGGCTTACATGGTGAATGCATATAAAAAAATTGTGAAATACCTGAAACTGAATCAAAACATAGATAGTAGTGGAAGTTTATTAGATAATAGTGGAAATATTATTGGTCATATTAATTATTTAACACCAGAGGCAATTAAAGGCAAAAAACTATGACCAAAAATGTGATTATATAATCTTATTTAATAATATAATATAATGAATACCGGAATTGTAAGTATCATTGGGCTGTTGCTTGTATTGTTTTTAGTGATTATGATTGCCAGAGATGGCGTTGTTGGCTATAGTAGCGCAAAAACCTTGACTGCTTATCCTTATGAGGGATTCGAATCCGCGCAAAATGCGTTTGAGAAGAGATATGCTGAGGCGCTTACCCCTGCGTCTCCTATGCCCGGTCCTGTTCCTACCGTAGGTACCGTTGGAACTGCAGGTGCTGAAGCTATGACCACAAAAGAGAAAAAAGAAGGTTTTGAACCCATGGTGAAAGAGGTTGGAGTGAGTAAAGTGTTGTCTGGCGTTACCGCTTATGGTAGTGAAAATATTATTGGATTCATGTATAATAACGAAGGCTCTGCCAGTTGCAAGGCCTATGGATACACTAACTCGAAGGGCAATGTGTGCTTGAGTGACTCTGACATTAAATTGCTTACCACACGTGGTGGCAATGCTACTGGACCCAGTGACCAAATTGGTGCCAGTGCCAAATAAGGGATTGATAATTTCTTAAATATATAGAGATATTATTAATAAATAATACTAATGATAACAATACCATTGGGAGCTCTACATAAGCAATCTGGTAAATATGTATATCCAGGAATTGCTACCAAAGATTGTGAATACATATGTCCAGAATGTAATAGAGATTTAATACTAGTAAAAGGACCCAAACGCGTTCATCACTTTCGTCATAAGGTTAATACTGTAAATCCATGTATGCATTATGATAATCCCGGAGAAAGTCAAATACACAAAGATGCCAAGCTTTTATTAAAGACAATGTTAGAGAATGGAGTTCAAATTAATATTATAAGAAATTGCATGTGCTGTAAAAATAACGAGACATATGAAATACCTGCATTATCGGAGACTTCTCGAATAATACTTGAACATAGATTTGAACATAATGGACCTAAAGTTGCAGACGTTGCATATATGGACAGCGGAGAGATTGTATGTATATTTGAAATATGTCACACTCACGCAACGAATGCAAATGATAGACCAGAACCGTGGTTTGAAATAGACGCAACCACGTTAATAATGGATGCAAACAATACAGAACTAGATAAATTGTTAATAAAATGCACACGTGCATATAAGTGCGAAGAATGTATTGAAAAAGTTTCACACACTAAAATAGTTGAGGACAATAATAATATTAACTCCCAGCGAATATATAAAGCTATAAATATAATTGCAGAACAATTAAAATGTAAAAAAGAAATAAGTATTGATTGGTGGTGTCCAAAACTACAAAAAAATGGTAGATATTGTGGAACACACCACGGTGGTATGCAATGCGATATTATTTACGAAGATAATGATAAAATATATATTGATTGCGTGGAAAGTGTCATTACAATAAAAAATAATGATAACCTAAAATATGTGTTTGAAATAGATAACGACAGAAAATGGTTGGGCGAACCTCGTTATTGTTTTGATTCTAGAGATGTAATAAATCCAGATTCAGTATATGAAGATGGAACATTACTATTAACATGCATACGTCAAGATAAATCCAGATTTTGCGATAATTGTAGAATACTTGGAGAAAAATGGGTGCAGAATTTACCAAGGCTTGACCGTAAATATAGCAATGAAAATGGCTGGTGCCAAGAACTGCCGTGTATTATATGTGAAAGACGTGCTTACAGTCCTGTTTTTATAAATGGATATCGACAACTTTGTAAGTTGTGTTTAACCGAACATAGTGAAGAATTAAAAAATACATATACACATGCAAAATGCATGATTGACATGTCCATATTATGATGAAGGAGGGTTTATAAGGGAACCATTGGTTCCCTATACATACAGAGAATACAACACACTCTTGTTCATGGTGTCATTTACTTTGACGAGCGAATCAACTGCTG
>JACCDP010319809.1_pt1 | contig 19378 bp, 12 predicted proteins | sample 7445841 | NCBI WGS metagenome assembly JACCDP01 (sample SAMN15323441, study PRJNA562643) | freshwater metagenome | isolation source: river surface water | place: USA:Blue River Watershed | collected 2017-08-17
AGTAGTAATCCTTTTGCATTCACCGAACAAGGCGTTGCAATGTTATCCGCTGTTTTAAAAAGTGAAGTTGCTGTGAAAGTTAGCATTGAAATAATAAATGCCTTTATTGAAATGAGGAAAGTAATTTCAAACAATAACGGATTGATGCAACGAATGGAGATAATGGAACGCAAGTTTCTGGAAAACGACCAAAAGTTTGATTTGGTATATAAAGCCTTGGAAAAAGATAACTTACATCCAAAAAACGGCATCTTCTTCGAAGGGTAACTATTTGATGCGTATGTTTTTGCCAATGACCTCATCAAAAGTGCAAAGCACTCAATCATTCTAATTGATAATTACGTTGACGAAACGACTTTACTCATGTTAAGTAAAAGAAATCAGAACTGCAAAGCAATCGTTTACACGTCGAAGATTTCTGCGCAATTGCAATTAGACTTAGCAAAACACAATGAGCAATATCCAACAATCGAAATAAAACAGTTGAAACCACCCACGACCGTTTTTTAATTCTTGACGAAAAGGAATTATACCATTTGGGAGCATCATTAAAAGATTTGGGAAAAAAGTGGTTTGCCTTTTCCAAACTCAATGAATTTTTGCCAGAGGTATTGGGGCGATTGTAACATGACTGAATTAATATCCCGAAGACTGGTGCTATTCATCTGCATCCAATTATCAAGAAATGGAAAGTATTCTAGAAGTTGAAAGATTGCCACAACGATTAATTACATTTAACTAGCTTCGAAGGATTTGCAATTCTTTTATAAAACGATAGAAATTAGGTAAAGTAAGGACTTTGAAAAGCTGAGTGTTAAATACCGCTGGATTACAAATCCAGCGGAGCGAGGGAGGGGAAATTACAGGAGGAAGGGTTAAAGAAAATAGAGTCGAATTGTAACAAAAAGAATTTGTATAAATATTTCTAATTATATTTTTGGGAACTACAAAGTTTTAATAAATTCACCTTGCGGTCTGTGAAAGGATTATAATTATGAAAAACTAATCAATGAGAAAAGGTTTATTTTATTTCTTCGCAGTCTTTCTGATTTCTTGTTCTAAGGATAAAGTACCGAAAATTGATTCACCCCAAACTGAGCAATGGATGAAGTATATAGGGAATTATAAAGTATATGATACATTAGGTACTTTTCTTTATGATGCAGAAATAATTCATTTTTCTTCATTTAATGAGTTCGGAGTAGAAGTTGACAGCATTGTTATTCAAAATTTCGCAGATAAAATGAATTTGAAGTTTGAATATAGTTTTAAAGAAAATGATTATTATTTTGATTTAAGGTTTCACGATTCAGTATCAGATTATTATGGCAAATCATGGCATGTATCAAGGATAAGTGATGATCCTATTACCCCTGTTGTTGAAAATGAATTACATGATGATTCAATGGTGCTTTATTTTAAAATGACTAATCTTCCTTATTACATATATGAATCAGTTCCTTATTTTGATTGTAATTGTAAACATGTCTATAAGAAAAAATAAAGTATCAACTTTTAAGAAATCAATTTCAATATAGTAGCAAACCTTACGAAGATAAGTCCTTGTGATCAATAAACGAATGATTTTGAATAAGATTGCTTTATGTATTCCCTAACTTCGAAGGATTTACAATCCTTCGCTTAACCACCAAAAATACCACAATACAAGATTTAAATTCCCTCTGGATTGTAAATCCAGAGTAGCGGGTGAGATTGCATATTTGAAAGATCTTGATCATTGACAAAGCGCGCTAAGTTTCTTACTTTTGCACCTCAAATTTTAGCTTATGTATCGTACGCACACTTGTGGAGAATTAAGAATGGAACACGTTGGAACTTCGGTTACGTTGGCCGGATGGGTGCAACGTTCAAGAGATTTAGGTGGAATGACCTTCACGGATTTACGCGATCGTTATGGCATCACACAGTTGGCTTTCAATATGGAAGTGAACGCAGATTTGTGCGAACAAGCTCGAAAATTAGGCCGTGAATTTGTCATTCAAGTGACGGGAATTGTGATTGAACGCAGTAGCAAGAACAAAAACATGCCTACCGGAGAAATCGAAATCAATGTGACGGAATTGAAAATTCTGAATGCAGCGAAATTGCCTCCATTTACGATTGAAGATGAAACTGACGGTGGCGACGAAATACGCATGCAATACCGTTATTTGGATTTGAGAAGAAATCCCGTGTTGCAAAAATTGCGTTTACGTAATCAAGTGGCCTTGGAAACACGTAAATATTTGGATTCAAAAGACTTTTTGGACGTTGAAACGCCCGTTTTGATTAAATCCACGCCGGAGGGTGCGCGCGATTTCGTGGTGCCTAGCCGTATGAATGAAGGACAATTTTACGCTTTGCCGCAATCACCGCAAACGTTCAAGCAATTGTTGATGGTTTCCGGTTTTGACCGTTACTACCAAATTGTGAAATGTTTCCGCGACGAAGATTTACGTGCAGACCGTCAGCCTGAGTTTACGCAAATTGACTGCGAGATGGCATTTGTAGAGCAAAACGATATTTTGGAAATGTTCGAAGGCTTGATTAAACATTTATTCAAAACGGTTCGTGGGGTTGAATTCGAGGGCGCTTTCCCGAGAATGACATACGCAGAAGCGATGGAAAAATACGGTTCAGACAAACCGGACATCCGTTTCGGAATGGAGTTCGTGGATATGACCGATTTAGCGCACGGAAAAAATTTCGTGGTTTTTGATAGCGCAGAAGCGGTTATCGGAATCAGTGCTCCGGGTTGCTCAGAATACACACGCAAACAATTAGATGAATTGACCGAATGGGTGAAACGACCACAAATCGGCGCCAAAGGATTGGTTTATATCAAATACAATACAGACGGAACCTTCAAATCATCGGTAGACAAATTCTATTCGGAAGAAGATTTAAAAGCGATGGCAACACGTGCTAACGCGCAGCCGGGCGACTTGATTTTGTTGCTTTGCGGAGATTTGGAGAAAACACGCAAGCAATTGAATGAATTGCGTTTGCATTTAGGAACGACGTTGGGATTGAGAAATCCAGACGTGTTCAAACCGTTGTGGGTGTTGGATTTTCCGTTGTTGGAATGGGACGAAGAAAACGAACGATATCATGCCATGCACCATCCGTTTACGTCACCGAAACCAGAAGATTTGCATTTGATTTCAACAGAACCTGGGAAGGTTCGTGCAAATGCGTATGACTTAGCGATGAACGGCGTTGAATTAGGCGGTGGTTCAATTCGTATCCACGACAGGGATTTGCAATCACAAATGTTTGATTTATTGGGTTTCACCAAAGAAGAAGCACAAGCGCAGTTCGGATTCTTGATGAATGCATTCGAATACGGTGCGCCTCCACACGGTGGTTTGGCCTTTGGTTTGGATCGTTTGGTGGCAACCATGGGCGGTTCGGAATCCATTCGTGATTACATTGCTTTCCCGAAAAACAACAGCGGTCGCGATACGATGATTGATGCGCCATCTCCTTTGGATGAAAAACAATTGAAGGAGTTAGGGATTCGTTTGAGATAGAATTAATTTATTGCTGTTAAACTAATATTGTTTACTACGTTTTAAACTAACCGACCCTAAATTTGTTCTTTAAACAAGAAATGAATTCGAATCTTTCCAAAATAAACAATGAGCTTTCCGAATTACGAAAGCAATTAGTGGAACATCCGCTTTATGCTAAGGTAAAATCAGTTGAGGATTTTCAAGCTTTTATGGAACAACACATTTTCGCAGTGTGGGATTTTATGAGTTTGTTGAAATCCTTACAGCGCGGATTAACGCGTGTGGAATTACCATGGAAACCGGTAGGAAGTCCAACAACGAGACGTTTTATAAATGAGATTGTTTTAGGCGAAGAATCCGATATTGATTCAAATGGTGAAATAGCAAGTCATTTTGAACTCTATTTGGAAGCCATGGAACAAATTGGCGCTGATACAAAAACAATCCAAATTTTCTTAGGGTTCATTAATAATGGAAAAAGCATAGATGAATCACTGCAACTAGCAGCAATAAATCAGGAGACTAGAGACTTTGTGAATTTTACGTTTTCTGTCATACAATCAAATTCCATTCATCGCACTGCCTCTGTGTTTACTTTCGGTCGTGAAGACTTAATTCCCGACATGTTCATTCAAATTTTGCGAGAAATGAAGTCGAAAGGGCAAACTAACATTTCTAAATTATTATATTATTTAGAACGACATATTGAAGTTGATAGTGACGATCACGGCCCCATTGCATTAAAAATGATGGGAGAATTATGTGGTGAAGACGAGCATAAATGGAATGAGGCGTTAGTAAGTGCAAAAGAAGCTTTGCAAATGAGAATAAAACTATGGGACGGTATTTTAAATAGACTAAACGCAAATTAAATTCTAAAAAAAGACGCTGCAATTCCATCGGCTTTGAGTCTTCCTTTTTCGGTCAAAACAAAAGCAGTTTCAGTTTCAAAAAGGTCCCCGCTGTTAATAAGTGAGACTAAGTTTTTTTTCTCTGAATCAGAAAGCATTTCAAATTCGGTTAATTTAATTTTCGAAACTCCCCAAGCGGTTCTTAAACCAGTCAGAAAAAGTTCGTTCCATTCATCGTTTTTAGATAAGATTTCGGTCTCGTACCACGATTCATTTTTACCTACACTTTTGTAATAGTTGGTGTTATTCGATACGTTCCATCTTCGCGTTTTTCCGTCATAGGAATGAGCCGAAGGGCCAACTCCGATATAAGGTTTGTTTTGCCAATAGGATGTATTGTGTTTTGATTCAAATCCTTGTTTTGAAAAATTCGAAATCTCATACTGAAAAAAGCCCCTTTTAATTAAATACCGCAACATTAAATTAAATTGTTCGGATTGGGTGTCGTCGCTAGGTGTTTTTAATTTTCCTGTTTTCACGAAATGATTTAATGCTGTTCGCTTTTCAACTGTTAAACAATAGGCTGAAATGTGTTGAATACCTAATGAAATTACATGACACAAATGTTGTTCCCATTCCTTCAATGTAAGTCCAGGTAAACCATAAATTAAGTCAACAGAAATGTTTTTAAAACCACGTTCTTTGAGTAGTTCAATTGCCTTGAAACCTTGGTTCAAATCATGTGCACGATTCATCCATTTTAAGTCCGATTCTTTGAAAGATTGAAGGCCAATTGAAATGCGATTGACACCTAAATTTTTCCAATAAAATGTGCTTTTCTCTATCACATCTTCAGGGTTAACTTCAAGCGTTATTTCAACTTCTTTTTTAAAATCAAATGATTGATGAATCGTTTCTAAAATGGAACTTAATTCTTCTTCTGTCAAAAGACTTGGAGTTCCTCCTCCAAAATAAATTGTTTCTATGGATTCGTTAAGTTCATTTTTACGAAGTTCAATCTCGCGTTTAATCGCAGTGATTAATTCTCCTCTGTATTTTGAAAAGGTCGTTGAAAAATGGAAATCACAGTAAGAGCAGCGTTTTCGGCAAAAAGGAATGTGAACGTAAATTCCAGCCAAACCTAGTTATCTTGTTTTAATAAACTTCAACACTTTTCTTTCAGTTCCTGAAACTACTTCAACTAAATAAGTTCCTTGACTTAACGAGTTTGTCTCAAATTGCACCAAGCTTGAAGTACTCTTTTTTGAAATCAGCCTTTGTCCGTTAATTGTAAGAATTGAAACTATGCTTTCATCTTTATTTCCTGTTTGAATATTGATCAGTCCTTCTGCAACTGGATTTGGCCATAACGAAATCAACTCCTCAGTATTCCATTCAATTCCCAAAGGCCCAATACAAAATTGTAAGGTAGTTTGATCTCCAAAATCAGCTTGTGATTCAGGTAATGCCGCTATAGTATCCCCCTGGTAGACAATAGAAACACTTCCATCTTGATTACAGAAAAAACCACCCAATAAACCATCTCCATAACTATCCATAATATAGTAGGTATAACAACCATCATTTAGGCAAAATGGTGCTATCGAAACAGGACCAGGCTGATCATCTGAATAACCGCTAGCTGAATAGATTGAAGTTCCAGTGTTATCTTGTAATTCCCAAGATGTTTCCGATCCGTAGCAATCTAAAGTTAGGTTCAATTGAACTGATTCTCCACCAATTACGACGTTAAATGCAGAGGAAACGGAATTATTGTTATTGTTTTCATCTATTAAGCCTGTGTTTGGATTCGTAACCGATGCCGAAAATGTGTGATTGCCAGCTGATAATGTAGCGGTTGGAAGTAATATTGTCAGCGATTGCCATTGTAACAAAGTACCATTCCAATTGAATATTTGATTTTGATTTCCATCAAAACCGTAATTTATATCCAATGTTAACAATGTATCTGAACCATTATTTTGGATGGTTACTTGAGGCGTCACCTCAGCTCCACAAAATGTGCCTGATACTCCTTGCGGATTTGTTATACTTGGATCTACGGCAACAGGTGTAGCATTTGTTGGATCGTAACCATCGATAAACTCTGCCCCGCTATTATTTGGGTCTAGCCAATATTTTAATTGATTTGTACTGTTGGAATTTACGGGTTCCCAAGAACTGTGAACACGACCATAATAATCTGGTGAACTCAAATTACTACAAGAAGCTCCACCACCCCAAAGTTGCCCAATAATTCGATGGTTTTGATCGAATAAAGGCGAGCCTGACGAACCGCCTTCGGTCGTAGTATTTCGATCCCACTGAACAGTCCAAGTTGAATTTGCCTCAGTAGAACCCATACCTTGACTTGAAACGGCAGGATTATCGTCAAAAGAGATTTTCTTTATGTCTCCCGATGGGTGATGAATCGAAACTGTTGAAGTTGGTGCTGCATCTGCATTATTCCAACCAGAAAAATAGGGATTGAAACTCAACGGAACAGTGTTTCCTTCTAAACCTCCTGTAATTTCAACCAAACAAAAGTCAGATGGAGTTCTTCTTGATCTTAAAACCGCCCCACTTAATGACTGAAAAGTTGGTGACGCAGCCGGGTTATTGCATTCAGCAGACTGCCAATTGAATCTAAAAATCCAGTTCGTTGGATCAGAATAACAGTGGTTAGCAGTTAAAACATATGGTTTTCCATCGTTTAACGTGTTGTTGATTAATGCCCCTGAACAAAATCCGTTGCTTCCAGAAACCAACATCACAGCACTGTTTCGTTGTTGCTGCCATGGCAATCCGTCTGCACAATTCACGTTCATGTTGCATGCTCCTGAACCTCCAAACGCCTTTTCTTGAAACTCAGATGCCGTGCGATATCCGTGTGTAACGATTGAAATTTGAACATTACCTAAATCAGTTCCCTTTTTTACATAATACTCAACAATTGCGGTATTTCCAGGAACCAATTCAGTTCCCAATTGACCGTTATAAAAATGATTTGCTGTAAACTTTCCTAAAATAAAATCTTTTGAATCATTGTAAACATACAATTCATTGCCTTGCGGAATAAAGCTGTTCGCAAAAGTTAAATTTACAGTTAGTGCCTCTTCACACGTTAATTTGAGCATCCAAATTTGATCTCCGTTCGGTAAATCAATCCATGTTCCGCTGTTGTTTAAGCCCAAGTTTGTATAATTATTAAATCCAAATCTCCATGGAGCCGTTCCAGTGTTGTCAACCAATTCGTCTTCTGCTTTAAGTTCTTGGATATTTGGCTGGGAAAATGTCCTAAAATCGACGTTTTTCGAAATGTCTTTTTGTTTAAACCCTTTTGGAATTCCACCATTTCCTTGGATTTGAGAAAATACAAATCCAGAAAAAATCATCAAGCCTATACTTACTATTAGTTTCATAATTTAATTTTTAAATCGTTTAATACTACAACCTTTTGGCGGAGTAGCTGAGGGTTTAATTTTTTTTCCTTGATTTAGAGCATTCATTGCGTTTACTAAATATGGAACTTCTTCTGTTCGTTTATTGTCCCAAATATTATCGATAGATCCAGAATAGACCAATTTCAAATCACCATTAAATAAGAACACATGAGGAGTTGTTTTCGCACCAAAAGCATTTGCTAAAATCGACTTTTCATCCAATAAATATGGCATTTGATATCCTTTTTCGTCGGCATGTTTCCGCATTTCGTAATCGGAATCCACACCTGCACTAATACCTATTTGTCGGGTTTTTTCATTTGAGTTTACCAAAATAAAACCGATATTCTGTTTTGTCGCCTGTTCGAAAAGTGTATTATATTGTCTCTCCCAGCCTGGAAAGTCTGGGGTACCAACAACAAAAGGACAGGTATTGCAACTAAATATTACTAAAAGACCTTTTTCTTTTTTGTAGTCCTTGAGGGCTGTTTTCGTGTTAGTTCTTACATCCAACATTTGATGGTCGCTCAAAGGCAGTATTGTTCCTTTTTTAATCTGAGCAAAACTCGATAAACTAACCAAAACTGTAATTAAAATAGAACAAATCGTTTTCATCTGATTTTATAATTTGAATGGAAAGTTACAATTTTTCATTCGAATGTGTTTTAATAAACGCGCAATATATCGAAAAAGTTGTTTTCCTTTTTCTATCTTTGTGTAAGACTAAGTATGATAAAAAATCCATTTGTTATTGGAATTTGTGGGGGAAGTGGCTCTGGAAAAACGACCTTATTAAAACGATTATCGGAATCATTTTCCAACTTAAGCACGGCTGTATTTTCAATGGATAACTACTATTTTCCGATTGAGAAACAAGCGAAAGATAAAAATGGAATTGTAAATTTCGATTTACCCACGGCACTGAATGAGGCGAAGCTTACCGCGGATCTATTACAGTTGATTAACGGAGAACCAATCGAAGTCAAAGAGTATTTTTTCAATTCTCCTCCTGACAAAAATGTATTAATCACAATTGAACCAGCCGATTTATTGATAGTAGAAGGCTTGTTCCTATTTCATTATAAAGAAGTATCAAGCGCAATCGACTATAGCGTATTTGTGGATGTAGATCATGGAATCCAGTTGGATAGAAGGCTTTATCGCGACCAGGAAACTCGCGGATATAAGCGTTCTGACATTTTATACCAATGGGACAACCATGTTTTACCATGCTACGAGCAGTTCATTGAGCCATATAGACATCAAGCGAATTTCATTTTTAGAAATGACCAAAATGCTGATTCGGACTTTGATAGTTTACGAAACCAACTCATGCAAAATTTGGTTTCATGAAGCCCATTTTTAAATGGATTTTTGACCAACGTGTTTTTGTTTTTTCAGGGTTAATGTTTTTAAGCGCTTTCGTCGCTTTGAGGCTAGCTAGTGAGGACCACATTGATTTCAAAAAACTTCAAAATAAGATTTCGCAATTGGACAGGGATCTGAAAAAGTCTGCTAAGGAATTATTAATTTCCAATCCAAGTTTTTATAATCCCGCCAAAACTCCTTTTTTTGTTCATCTCTACGAAGGAGATTCTCTTATTTATTGGAATACGAATAAAGTTCCCATTTCAAAATTCACGAATATACAATTTCCATCTGAAGGAATAAATCGGCTACAAAACGGATGGTATTACTCAAAGGTTCATCAAAAAGATGGTAAAAAAATAGTTGTTTCGTGTCAAATTCGAAATGAGTTTGACTATGAAAATGCGTTTTTAGAAAACAAGTCGAATGAGGATCTTTCAGAAAGTTCGTTTACAATTTCATTGAATCCAAATGAAGGTGTACAAATTAAAAATGGTGACGGAAATTATCTTTTTTCAGCAATTTCGCCAATCAAAAAACAAAAGGATAATCCTTGGGTATTGGTTTTTATATGTTTAGCTGTTGCATCAGCGGCATTAGGTTTTTATTACAAATTTTGTTTCAACCCAATCCGAATTGCTACATCATTTGTTTTTTTGCTTTTTGCTCGTTTTTTATTTTTAATTATCGATGTCCAACAAACATTTGAATTTCAATCATTTATATCGGCAGATTTGTTCGGTCACGATCGTTTCTTTCCAAACTTTCTAGATTTCTGTTTGAATGTACTTTTAGGTTCGGCTGGATTTGCACTTCTTGGAAAAATAATTCAAGGAATCAAGTTTGGTAAATATTTCTTGCCTTTTTGGTTCATATTTGGTTGGTGGGCAATTGTGGAGATTATAAAAATGCTGGTTTTATATTCCGCGATTCCATTGAATTTTCTTGATTTTTTCGATTTGACAATTTATTCTTATTTGTCACTATTCGTAATCGGATTAGGCCTTTTCACGGTCTATAAAGTTTTCGAATTGAATTTACAGACAAATGATAAGTATGTTATATTATTGATCCGACTGTTAGCTTTAGCTTCAGTTTTCCTTTTCATTTTTCTCCAAAAAAGCACCTTATTTTCCTCCTTTTTCCCTTTAATGCTTCTTATTGTTTTTCAAGTGAAGTACCTTAATAATGGCACTAAAGCCTTTTTGTTGTTGACTCTTTTTTCAATGGTTTTAGTTGCAGATTTTAATAAGCATCAAATACTGAAAGAACAAGAAAATAGGAAGCTGTATGCTCGTCAAATTACTGTGGAACAAGACATTAATCTTGAGTTGGCCTATGCCGACATCAAAGAAAAACTGAAAGAAGACCAATTAATAAAAAGCGTTTCGAAAGGTCAAGCTGAAGGAGTAAGTCAGTCTGATTTTGGCGACATTTTGGAGAAAAAGTACTTCAAGGGTGAATGGGATGTCTATGAACAAACGTTTAATTTGTCCGATTCCACTGGGAAATCAATTTTTACAGGTGAATTTCAATTTTCTCAAACCTGTCAAACTTTAATTGATAAGTACGGAGAACCGTCCGTTGTTGATCCGAGTTTGTTTTTTATCAAGTCCTCAACAGGTGGATTTACATATATTATTCGTGAAAAAATAAACGTAGAAGGCGCCAATTTTCTATTTTTTGTAGCACTTAAATCAAAGCGTATTCCCGAAGAAATAGGTTTTCCTCGTTTGTTAATATCAAAAAATGCAAATGTTCTCAATTCATTGGAAAATTATTCAGTTGGTAAATATGCTGGTAAAAAGTTGATAAGAAGTTTTGGTACTTTTCATTTTCCTACCTCCTTGGTTGCTTTTCCGAAAGAAAAGAAAACGGAACAATTTATTAATTATGACGGTCATAATCATTTCATCCTTTCAAAAGACAAACAGACAATAGTTCTGTCTATAAAGAATTATGAATTTGTTGATTACGTTTCGGCTTTTGCCGTTGTTTTTTGCTTTTTAGGTGTAATTCTTTTGTTTGCTTTATTCTTAACAAAAGGATTTACAGTTCAGCGATCCGAATGGTCATTATCCTTGAAAATCCAATACGCAGTTCTATTATTGGTCATTTTTGTTTTGATTCTTTTCGCAGCAGGAAGCGGATATTATGTTCAAAATCAATTTCAAAAATCCTCTGATGAGGTAATCGAAAACAAATTAGAATCAATAGAAGAAGAACTTAAAGGGAAAGTGAGTTTTATTTCCAATCTGAATATCGAATCCCAAGGTAGTTTTTTGGAATCGGTGCTCGTTAAATTAGCTCGTGTTTTTGAAACGGATTTGAATATCTATGATAAACAAGGTTATTTAGTCGCATCTTCGCGAAGCAAAGTGTTCAATCAAGGATTGTTAAGCGAACAAATAAACCCAGAAGCTTTTGAAAAAATCAAACGTAAAAAACGAAGCTTCTTTACTCAAAAAGAAAACATTGGAAAACTCAACTACGTTTCCTCATATCAGCCAATTTACAATGGTGAGGAAAAATTATTGGGGTATCTCAATCTTCAGCATTTTGGTCAACAACAAGCGTTTGAAGAACAACTAAAAAGCTTTGTAATAGCTGTTGTAAATGTGTTCATCATACTATTATTATTGTCAATAGGTATTGCTTTGCTAGTGTCGAATTGGGTAATATCTCCATTGAAACTGCTCCAAAAAAGAGTTGCTGGCTTGGAAATAACTTCAGACGTCAAGATTGAATATCCGGGAAAAGATGAAATTGGAACGATTGTTACGGCTTATAACTTGAAATTGGATGAGTTACAAACGGCAGCCAAAAGACTGGCAAAAACCGAGCGAGAATCTGCTTGGCGTGAAATGGCGCAACAGGTTGCTCATGAAATTAAGAATCCGCTCACACCAATGAAGCTGAGTATTCAGCAATTGCTCCGCGTTTACGACCCCTCAGACATGCAGTCAACGGATAAAGTTAAACGTGTTTTGAATTCCATTGTCGAACAAATTGATGGAATGACGCGGATAGCTAATGAGTTTTCCCGCTTTGCTAAAATGCCAGAGCCAAATAAAAAAGAAGTTGATTTACTTGTTTTGATTGAAAATACAGTTTCATTGTTTGAGGCTGAAGAAAAAATCAAATTTAATATCAAGTCGAGCGAGAAGCAATTAATCTTAAACATCGATAAAGAACAGTGGGTTCAATTATTCAACAACCTCTTTCAAAATGCTATTCATGCGCTAGAAGGAATAGAAAATGGTGAAATAATTATTTCCGTTCAAAATGAAAACGACTCTGTTTTCATAGAAGTTTCTGACAATGGTTGCGGAATTTCCAAGGATGAACAAGAAAAGCTTTTCGTGCCCTATTTCACTACAAAAAGTTCTGGCAGCGGTATTGGTTTATCAATGGTCAAACAAATTATCGAAAATCACGACGGCGAGGTTAGCTTTGTTTCTGAGCTAAATAGAGGAACAACGTTCAGGATAAAATTAGAAAGATTTAATAAATTGTCTTAAAACTTCACCCCAATCGAAAAGTAAAACGTGCGCCCATTAGCCGGCAATAATCCTGGTCCTGGGTATCCGCCCGCGCGACGTGTGGCATAACGTTCATCTGTCAAATTATTTACTCCGGCTTTGACGTTGTACTTTCCATTAATAAGGTAAGTGCAAGAAACATCCATAACTTGATAAGCTGAAATTTTGCCTATGGTGGCTTTGGCATTGGCAAGCTCTGTATTAAGAGCATCTGTGTAAACGGCACCAACTTGATTTAATTGAAGATTTAACGAAAAACGATTGTACTTGTATGTCAACCCAAATCGATTAATCGTTCGCGGTGCATTTTCAACATAATTTCCGGTAAAATCTTTTGTTGAATCAATCAAAGCTGCGGGATCATCCCAACGTGAGTAGCGCGCATCGATCAAGGCGATATTCGCATAGAGTTTTAGATTTCCGACTTTTGATTTTTCAGAAAAGATTCGCATAACATCAAGCTCAACAAATGACTCAATTCCTTTGCTTACTGATGCGCCGATATTCGTCTTTAAATTTCTATTGTTAACACTAATCGTTCCGATTCGGTTATCATAGAACAAATAAAATGCTCCCACATCGAATGTTAAGAATTCCTTGATCGTTCCTCGATAACCAAAATCGATGTTGTATCCACTAGCGTCTTTCAGATTTGAATCGATAGAATCTGTGGTGGCTGCAGGGGTCAATTCAGAATAGGTAACCGGTCGATACGCTTGACTAAAGTTTGCATAAACGTTTGAGTTTTTTGTAGCCGTGAATTCTGCTCCAACTCCTCCCAATAAAATCGTTCTCACTTGGTTTGGAACAGAAATGGATGCGCCTACAGATGGCTTATCTATCGATCCAAAAGCTCCTGAATTGATGTATTCCAACCGAACACCAGGGGTAACACTTAAACGCTTGGTCAACTGAAACATATTTTCAATAAATGCAGCGCCATTTCTTGTAGTAAAATTCAATTCTTTTTTGTAATCAAAGGAACCGAAAACACTTGTTTGTTGGGAAACGATTTCCAAATTAAAGTCACTATTAACAGATCCGATTCCACCTTGTTTTCTTGTTGTTTCACCGGAGTAAAATCGCATTCCAGCCGAAAATGCTGACTCATTTCCAAACAAATTGTATTTCTGTAAGAATCGTAATTCTCCACCTATGTTTTTGTACCAATCGCGATCTACTTGTCTATTGTTGTAATATGAGCCATTTAATGAATCGGGAATATAAATGTCTTTCAAGAAGCCGATACTATTTCGTTGCGAATTGGTGTAAAAAATCTTCAGTCCAATTTTCGATTTCTCACTAAACGAATAGTCAATATGAAAAGCCGCAGTATTCCATGGGGTACCTATCCAATTTCTTGAACGATTTGATTGCTGGGCATTTTCTAAAAACATTGAATCAGTCAAGCCACCAGGTTGTTGACTTTTATAGTCCATGTGTGTGTATTCCAATGTTGCATTTAATTTAGGAGAAATGGAGTAAGAAAGAGAAATATGTCCAGTCGTGGTTCGATACTGACTGTTTTGTCTCCAACCATCCGCGCTTCTATGATGCAAATAACCATAGTACGTGAATTTTTTAATTTTACCGCCTATCGCATTGAAGGCATTGTACATTCCATAATTTCCAATGGTTTGCTGTGATTCAAAGGAGAATGGTTTTGTTCCCAAGTAGCGTTTTGTAACATAGTTCAACATTCCTCCAAATTGCGGCCCATATTGCAACGATCCAGCGCCCCTCAGAATTTCAATTTTTTCAAGCGCCTCTGTTGGTGGAGTGAAATAGGCCTCAGGATAACCAAAAACCTCAGATGATATGTCGACACCATTTTGTCTCACGTTAAATTCCCAAGATCGATTAGGGCTCAAACCACGCGTAGAAACAGATGTTTGAATTCCTGATCCATCACTTTCCCAAATGGAAACGCCAGGAACTTTGGCCATGATTTGTCGGTAGTTGTTCGAAGAAAGATCAGCATCCAATTGATTTAAATGAATCACTTCATTTTTTTTCCCAGAATAAATATTGGTCCCTTGTATTGGGCTGAGAAACGTTGGAAGTTTTTCCATAAAAATAAGCTCCTTGTGATGTTTTACTTTTAAGGAATCGTCTTGATTTACCTGTGCTGTAGTTTTGCTCAGAATAACTACTAATAGAAAGAAGGTGTAAATAAATTTTTTCATGATGCAAAATAACCGAGTAACCCGAAAATTGACAATACCAAAAAAATGGTATTTTAGAATGATTCTAAATAAAGTGGTTTTTTATAGTTAATCCGAAATGTTTGTCAAAATCTCTCACTTAACAAAACTTAGTCTTAAACCCACTTAATTTCGATTAAAAAAGAGTTATGCTAAATAAAGATTTCTACATTACTTATGGTAAACTGCTATATGCGTTAGCGAAAAGCGATGGTTATATACAAGATATTGAACGAGATAGAATCATGAATTTGATTCAAGAAAAAATGGTGCTTATTGAAAAGCAAAACGATTTTTCAGGAACAGATTTGGCTTATTATACTGAATTTGCATTTGAAGCCGCAGAAGATTTTGAGTTAACCTTGGAAGATGCTCTTTTGGAGTTCAATGCTCATTTTAAATTGCATCACGTTCAATTTAGCGAAGAGCAAAAGCGCATTTTAACTGATTTGTTAGAGGAAGTAGCTACAATTTATGGTAAAGTAACCAAGAAGGAAGCGGAAATCATTGAAAAGTTCAAGCAGTTGAAGTAATTTGATATACGATTGAAAGACCTAAATTGCTAATCATAATTTCAATCAGTAAGAAAACTTTTTTCTAATAGCAATCTTGATTTGGTTTTTCGTTCCGTTTTTTTCTTTTTCCAAAAAGTGTTTGTGGAACGGCATTGGGCTCATTTTTTAGATAAAAACAAAGATCCCCATATAGAACTAGAAACTCATTGTTCTTAAATCTATGTGCGTTATGATAGATCAAGTCCTCGACTAGTTCGTTGGGTGTGCTAATTAAAAAGGCTAAACCAGGATTAATTTTTGTTACTCTCAAAACCCTTTTTACAGCATCCGTGCAATTATTGATAAAAAGTGACCATGGTTTATGAATATTCCATAGATCACAAAGCTTTTCTAAATCAGCTGAATTTCGAAGTTTCCCCTTTAATTTCAAAACCAATGAGGGAGAAAGTTTCTGTAGTTTAAGCACATCTTTATCATAAAAAAATGCTTTGTGATAACTGATGAATTTCTCTTTTTTCCCTCCTCCATCATGTTGTCGATACTTTGTATAATATGTTAAACTGCTTGAATCATAACCAAAAGCAATTGCAAGATGCCCAGCTCCTGACTCTGTTTGATCACTTTCATAGACGAATAAATATATTTCGTATTCCTTTTCAGATTGTGCAATAGAGGAATTACAAACAAAAAATTTTATGAAAACGAGGAAAAGAAAAGTCGATCTGAGAAATTTGGACACGTTTATATCCATTTTAAATAAGACTACCTACTCAAAAGATATCAAAACGGATCCCTTCTCAACAATATCTCCTTCAGAAATGTTGATTGACCCAACCTTTCCAACCCCTTCAGCTTTGAGGATGTTCTCCATTTTCATTGCTTCAAGCGAAAGGACGTTATCTCCAGGTTGAATTTCATCACCGATACTGACAAAAATCTTAATTACACGACCAGGCATTGGCGCTGTTAATTCTTTCAGTTTCTTGATTTTTGGTTTATCAAGACCGAGTGACGCAATTAAATCATCCAACTCACCTCGTTTTTTTACTTGAAAAGTTCGGTGATTGATTTTAATGGTTAAAATATTATTCTCAGAGTCATCTTTTACAATTTCACCGTGAAATTTTTTTCCATTATGAATCAAGAGGAAAAATTGATGATCATACCATTTTACAAAAGCGCCTTCACTCGTTTGAACAGGCTCACCATCAAATAACCAACGTGAATTAGATTGCATAGAACAAATATAATTGAAATCTCATAAAAAGAAATGAATTAGACCGCACAACATGTTACTTAATAACTGAAATACGCTCATTCCAAATCCTTGATTCGGTTTGAATTTGTAATGTGTATAAACCGGAACTAATAGTTTCAGGAATTAAGAACTTAAGCGTATTTTTCCCTTTTTGAATTTGAATTTTAGAACCCTTTTGATCCAGCAGGTATCCTGTAAATTCTCCCTCAAATTGAACAGAAACTGATTCTCCAGCTTTTACCGGATTTGGGTAAATAATGGGTTTAAGTGTTTCATTTTCCGAAACACCTACATTATTACCTATGTTGATATTATCCAAATAAACCACATTTCCATAGCGCCCAATATTTCGAAAAGCTATTTGAAGGTTGATTTGGTCCGAGAAAGCGGATAAATCAATGGAGTCAGAACGCCATTCCGTTGATGTTGGCGTGAAATAACTTTGATTGTCGGGAGAAGTAGCTAAATCTGATCCTCCTTTCAAATAGAGCGATTGATAGGATGCGCCACAATCCGTAGAAGCTAAAACCTCTAATGTATCGCTGTATCCGCTTCCCCAACGTGCATACGCTACATCAAATTGTAAATATGGATTTGATGCAATTGTCGAGGAATTAATATGCATAATTAAATCATCCGAATTACCTTGAGAGTCATTGTTGTAATTATCGAAAACAGCTGATTTGTTAGAGTTACCATATCCTCCAGCTGATGAAGAAAGAGACCATTGCGCATCGTTATTTGGATTGTTTATGCTCCACCCACTCGGCACAAAAGAACCTTCAAATCCCTCCGAAACAGAAGTAGGTAAACTGAAATAGTTAACAGTTACCTGAATTGTATCTGAATCAGTGTTTCCGTTCCCATCCGTAATTTGAAGAATTGCCAAATGATTGCCCGCCTGAGAAAATAACACAGCTGGATTGCGAAGATTAGAAGCACTTGGCGTTCCCGTTGGAAATGTCCAATTCCAAGTTGCATTTGTATGATTTAGGAAAGAATGGTCTTCGAAGTAAAACGAATCGACCGCGCAAACAACTTCTTGTGCTAACTTGTCTACCATCGCTCTTGCAATACAATGCGAAGGCTGCTCGCTTAAACTACTTTCCCAAATTCCTTTTCCGTAGCTCGCCAAGCGAATTTTTCCGTCTCTGTAAAAAGGCTGAAATATATTTCCATTTGTAAACAAGGGCAAACCAGCATTATCTAATTGAAAGAGCGTTGCATTGTTTCGGTAATAAATAGCCCGATTAGTAGCTATGTAAACGCCTCCGTTAGTTCCTGCAATGTAATTTAGTGCTTGAACAGACTCGTTGTTAAAAATAGCCGAAGTCCAATTTTCCCAAGTTTGTCCTGCGTTTGAAGTTTTAAACACCTTAAATCCATTTGCACCATCTGGATAGGCGATCCAAAGTTCATTTTCATTTTGCGGATTTAACGACAACAGCATCCTTCTGCTATTTCCATTTGGTTTATTCAATTGAGTCCAAGTAGTTCCCCCATCTATTGTTTTCCATAGAATCCCATTTGAACCGGAAGCAGGTTGTTGATTTAGATAGATAACATTGGGATTGCTCGATGAAACTTCGATGTACTTGACCTGATTAGCTGTGTTAGTTCCAAATGTGAACAACAAATTAAATGATGCTCCTCCATCCGTGGTTTTCCAAATTGCATTATCCTTTCCGATATATGCAATGGAGTAACAATTTGGATGAAACTCCATTTCACTTGACTCAGCGGCCCAATAACTTTCATTGGGAGCCATGCCAAATGCGGCATTGGCAATGGGATCATTTAGGTTAATTGGAATAATTTTTCCTGCAATGTCTGAAAAATAGGTTTTTCGGTTTTCACCAGGGTTCACATAACCTGTTGGTGCTTCGCCTCCACCCAATTCAAGGAAATTGCCGTCTCCATAGTTTTCGTGATACGCCAAATTACCATTGTGATAAAGTCCGCCTACCAAAACGTCTTCATTCCAACCACTTCCAAATCCCCAGTAATCCGAACCGTGAACGCCCGACATACGAAATTCATAGTTGGAATCAAAAAAATCGGAAGAACTGTAGATACCACCGTCCGTTGTCACCCAAGCTGTTGAACCAACCATTCGAAAATCTTGCATATCTACGTGCATATTCAAAGGACCGCCCACATACCCTGCAACAGGCGAAAAACTGACTCCGCCGTTCGTAGATTTATACAAATTGAGTCCACCAACGAGAATTTCATCGGGATTAGTTGGAGAAGCCATCAATGCACAATTATAAAAACCTTGGTGATAAGTCCAATCTGCCCAGCCGATGGCCAAGTTCACATGATCTGTTGTGTAAGGTCCACCAACAGGTCCATTCGGTAAAGTCCACGTTGATCCGCCATCATCACTTCGATAAACACCAATGTAACCAAAGTCATCTGTTTTTGATTCTCCGATTAGATATGCATAAACTCTATTTGGATTGGCAGGAGTTACAGCCAGTCTCGCACCACCATCGTTTCTTGCGGCATCCGTTGATGAATACCAACCATTGTTTTGTACATTCCAAGTTACTCCAAAGTCTGTTGATTTTAGAAATTCACATATGATTGCTGTTGGGTTATTACGCACAATGTAAAGAATGGAAGCATCAGCTGAATTTGCTTTAATATCATATGTTTTATTTGAAAATAATAGAGCCC
>JACCDP010684957.1_pt1 | contig 19377 bp, 24 predicted proteins | sample 7445841 | NCBI WGS metagenome assembly JACCDP01 (sample SAMN15323441, study PRJNA562643) | freshwater metagenome | isolation source: river surface water | place: USA:Blue River Watershed | collected 2017-08-17
AACCCTCTACAACACCCACAAATACTGTAAAATGTTCTTTTCTGGGGGATTAGCTCAGCTGGTAGAGCAGCGGACTCTTAATCCGTTTGTCGCGAGTTCGACCCTCGCATCCCCCACCAATTATATTAATGGTTTCAATTGATTTATTTCTTTCAAATATATATAAATTATCTTATAGACAACAGATAGACAACATTCACTAAATGAGGTTTTAAGTATGAACAAAAACCAATTTGAAAGAGTAGCTTTAGGTATTATTATTGCTAGCCTGTTATATGTTCCTACTCAGTTATGTAATGACTCAAGATGCATATCAGCAGGATGGAATTTTATATTTACCACTGATTATTCAGTTGATTTTATAAAGTTACTGATTGAGGAAATAATTATAGGCTTATTGCTTTTTTACTTATGGAGAAATAAAACCAAAATTAAATCAAAGAAGCCTTCAATAAAATCTCAATTTTGGTCTAATGTATGGAGAAACACTAGGAAGGTTTACTACGGATTTGCAATTGTGTTTGCGGGAAGACTTGGCTTTATGTTGGGTTTAGCAATACAAGGTTTTATTCCTTCTTTTATTTCAGGTCTTATTGGAGCTTTATTAGCAGCCTATTTAACTTCCGCACTGATTAGATTTATTGCAATTAAGTTTTATAAATCAGATATTCATTCAACGTACTTTGAGGAAGGTAAGCTTTTTACTTCAACTAAGAAGTTTTTCTGGATTGTAGTGGGTATATTTATAGCACTTCCTTTTATTACAAATTATGATGACTTTAAGACTATAAATAGCGAGTCTAGAGCATGGCTCAACAAGCTTAATATATCAAACTCATTTTCAGCTATCGACACAAGTTCGTTTTTAAAAAACATATCTCTAGGTGATACAAAAAAAGATGTGCTTAACAACCTCGGTTATCCAATGTCAATCAATCACGGCAAGGACTTTCTAATCGACGAGGAAGCTGAAAGCTTTATAGACAATGTAAATAATAAGGATATGGTTGCTTGGAAATATAAAATGGAAAATCATTTTATAACAATTAATCATGAACCGCTTCTTGCAGGCATTGGCACTGAGAAGGTTCAATCAATTAGTTGCGAGAATAGAAGTGTTAAATATCCTAATCCATATCTTGCCGGAATTGAAAAGTTCTGCCCTTATTTGGGAATCGATTTATTTACTTCGCAAGAGAAAGTAATTAATCAATTAGGCAATCCTGATGGAAATCTTTTTGAGTCTATTTCTAATGAGTGTTTTAAATACTCTAGACTTGGGGTCACTTTTACTATTAAAGATGGTGAAGTTATAGCGATTGAGATTTATAAGCCATCTAAGAAATAACTTAATTTAATTCCAAGAATCCCAACACATCCAGTTTAAATCTAAGATCATTTTCTGGAAGTCGTTTGAATATAAAACATTCAAAGGCACAGGTGTGGTGCTGTATTCTTTGTATTCATTATTTTTGTAAGCCAATACAATTTGGTCTGTATCTGCAGCACCTCCTCTATACCAGTAGATAATGACATGGTGGCTTTCGTAACCTTCAGGAGCCCAACGATTGATTATAATGAAACTGCCAGTAAAAAAAGCTATTTGTTTCCATTTGCCCTTTTGCTTTTCTAATATCAAAAAGCTGCGCCCACCTGAGCCATTCCAATTATTGCTATGAATGAATACTTCATCTGTTCCATCATTATTTAGATCAAAAAAAGCAACATTAATGTCGTAATCTTCAATGCCTGGGGGAACTTCTTTTCTAATTAACTTTTTAGCTGCAACAGGAAGCTTTTTAAAATCCTCTCGCCATACTAAATCGGTTGCTTTGATTTCGTCTTCACGATTTACAAATACTGGTCTCTCAGCACTGCTTGGGATATTAAAACAGTCGTTTCTTTTTGTAACTTTATGAGGTCCTAACTTTTCATCTAACTTCTCTACGAGAAAATCATTAAATAATTTAACTTCTTGATATGAATAAGCTAAAGTAAATAGAGCAATAACAAGAGCTCCAATAATAATCAGATATTTTCTTTGGGGCGTTTTTTTAGTTAGTGAACTAACTTTTTTAGATAACGATGATAGTAGTTTTTTCATATATTATTTATTTTCAAAATTACATTTATAAACTTCTGCCATAATTTTTGCATGCTGATGTTTATCTATATTTTCAGATACTATAAGTATTGAATTTCCCCCTAATTTTGCAGCTTGATTGCGAATATTTAATTGCGCAGCTTCCATACCTCCTGCCAAATATATTTCAAATGCATTAACCAGCCCTATGTGTTGGCACTTTTCCGCTACTACTGGGGAGATTGTTCTTACTTGTTTTGCTTCTGGTAATAATTCAATTGTTTGACATCCTAGAATCGCGAGCGTTAATAAACTTATATAAAAATATTTAATAGTCATTTTTTATCCTTAAATAGCTTGGTTCATCATAATCTGGAGAATTGGGCATTCCAACAATAATATCAGGTCTTTTTGCTTGTGGTATTTCATCGTGCCTAACTTTAATTGCTACACAATGATTAAACTTAATTGCATGACTTAGCTCTTCATTTGTCTCAATCAAATATACTTCTTTTTCACAATCATGACAGTATTTAATGTTCTTTTCTTTTCTTTTTAAGAGATCTTCCCACTTTTGATTACACTTAAAACCGAAAGAACAATTACGAATATCGATATATGACTTTGCATCTTCCCAAAAGTCCGTTTGAAGTTCTACTTTCTTCTTTGGTGTTTTCTTAGCCATTTAAGAAATAGCATCGTTTAGTTTGGATTTAAAATCTGAACCTACTCTGTAATAAAGTAGCTCAGCTTTAGATTTACTGATTTCTCTATATGCTAATGTTGGAAATATAGGAACTTCATCTCCAGCAGCTATTTCGACAATATCGCCGTTTAATCTCATCAAGAAATCAACATTATTAAAATGATATTTTTTAGGTTTGTCTGATAAATGAACTTTAATGAGTAATTTTCTAATTAACGGCAATAGCTCTTTAAAGTTCTCAATATTTCTTTTCTGTTTATCTGCAAATTTCATTGTAACTTTGGTGAATTACTCAATAATAAATTGGGGTGTTACTGAATAGTCTCTTAAGTTGGTACCTGGAATTGTAGGGTAAACATTGCCTTTATCTATAATCATGACGGGCTCAGTAATGTCTTTCATGTTTGTTCCAGGAATAGGTTTATAAATTGTATTGTTTTCTATAACTAGAACAGGCTCTGTAATATCTTTATAAGGAGTACCAGGAATGGTTTTATATATAACTTCTGCATTTAAATTGAATGAAAGCAGAAGTGATAGTAGTAAAGCTAAACGTTTCATTTCTTATTACCTAATTTATATACAAAATAGAGGCTTATAAAATAACTTATCGCATAAAAAGGTATATATGGATCTACGCCGTGTCTTACATATTCACTATCAAAGTAATGCCATGTTTGTAGTGCTATGAAAATGATTGCTAATATTAGACACGATTTGAATTTGAACTTTGGTGATACCAAATAACTACAACTTACAATGATTGCTGGTAGAGAAAGGGCGTTGATATAACCTATGGTATTTGCAACAGCATCTTCATTAAGGAAAAGAATTAAGAATTTATAGAGAAGTTCTATAAAAAAAGTAGCAAATAAAGTTAATGCGATAACAGTAATAGGTAATACTGCAATCCATCTTGCTATATCTAATTTAGTAGTTTGAGTTTTTTTGACCATATTATTTCTTCTTACCTTTTACTACAAACATAATTCTAAGGGCTATTAAAATCGTCAAATAAATACAATTGTCTGCATAAAGCCTTACTAGCAGAGGAGCGTCTGGGAAGCCAATGGTATCTGAGTTTGGCTTTAATATTAGGTACGTTAAAACACCTACGAAAGGTAATACCCAATATGGCCGATTCTTATTGATAGCATGAAATTTAATACAGTAAATTGAAAAAGCGTAGATTGGGAAGACACCTAGGGTTAATGCCATAACCATATTAAAATTCATTTCTAGCGGCCTATAGAGGTAAAAGAGAGTTGCCTCTAACCAGGTATTAAAAATAATAACGAATAGATAGAAATGCCAAAGCTTCTTTAGATCTTTTGTGGTTACGTAACTAATAACTTTATTAATAAAACCATTGACGCTAACTTTTTTCATATTCACCTTTTTAATTAATTGCACTGTTATTAATAGTTTGCACTTCAAATATGCAAATATCTACGGATAAATTTAGGATTGTGCCTTGACGATAGCTCATAGAGTGAGCCTGAAAACTTGCTCTTTGGTTTAGGGGGCGCTAGGGGAAAAGATCAAACTATTAAATATGTAGTTAGGCCACTTCTTATTTTTTTATAAATTTTTAGAATTTAGCCTAGTCAAAGCATCTCTTTTCTATTGAAAATCAGCTATGATTAATTATCCCTTTACTCCTTTTTACTTCTCGTAATGATGGTAAATATATCCAATCTCCTTGAGTGTAATTCCTTCCTTTTTTTGTACTTTGAAAAACACGACCTCCCGAATAAATTGATTTCCAATACCAACGATCAACAATACATATATCGCCGTGAGGGAATCTTTTATGTTCTTTATAAAAATAAAGAATAAGATTTAAGACATATTCACGAGTAACAAATGAGTAGTAGTGAGTTCCATGAGGACCAAATCTTTGAGGTATTGCAAAATCAACAATACTCTTTGCATTTTCAACTATTTTTAAGTCTTTTATTTCTTCAGGAATATTTGCGTAAAAAGTCCAAGAACCAAATTTCCATCTCGTTTGGTTTTGACCTGCGTCAGGTTCTAAAAATGACATGTTATTTCTCCTTGTTTAGCAGCTTCGACAATTGTCAGGGTGTGCAATTTGAGTTAAATCACCCGTTTTAAATGTAAAAAACTCGATTCAGCTAAATGCCAAAACGAGTTTCTATTTCGTTTTAGCAGATTACGCCCTGCAATCGAATCAAATCAGCGATATGATTATTTTAATAGATCTTCTAAACTAATCAATATACAAATTCATTTTTATAAAGGCTATGCAATAAAACCAAAAAGGTTGAAAATAGATTTATCTAATAAATTTAAGAATTTACTATGCCATTAATTAATATGTGGAGGGCAGATAGAGAATCTGTTCTTTCGTTATCTTTAGAACAAGTTGTTACTCTTGCCGGTGATGGTCAACTTAAGGATAACAATGAAACATCTTCAGAATTCAGACTTTTTTTAAAAGAAATAGAAGGCGAAAAATTAACTAAATTTGCTAATTATTGTCTTGAAAAAGCATTTACAAATAGCGGGCAAATTCTTCAAGATGTAGTGAATGAAATTGGTCGTAGACTTGGTTATCAAGTTGAAAATGGAAGGTATCAAGGTGTAAGAAACGAAATTGGATTTGACGGAATATGGTCAATAAAAGGTGAGAGCACGGTTGTTGAAGTCAAAACAACTGATGCATACACAATCAAACTTGATGTGATTGCAAAATACCGAGACAGACTAATTGAAGAAAAGAGAATTAAACAAAACAGTCCTATTCTTATAGTTATAGGTAGAAATGATACTCAATCACTAGAAGCTCAGGTTCGTGGCTCTCAACACGCATGGTCAATAAGATTGATCAGTATTGATGCGCTCTCTAAGCTAATGGAAGTAAATATTAATTCACAATCATCAGAAGTTACAGACATGATACATCAATTGCTGAAGCCGTTTGACTATACTCGATTAGACAAAATTGTAGATGTTATCTTTACCACTGCAGAAGATCGAAAAGAGATTGAAGAAATTAATCTTAATGATGAAGATGATGCTTCAAAGAACTTTCAGGATAGAACCTCAAAAGATATTCTTACAGACAAAAAAGAACTTGCAATTAAAAAACTGAGTGAGAAATTAGGTCATATTTTAGTAAAAAGGAAACACTCGCTTTATTCTGACCAAGAAGACGCAATTCATGCTGTGGTCGCAATATCAAAACAATATGAAAGATCCGAGAAATATTATTGGTACGCATATCACAACACACCTCATCGCTCATTTTTGTCTGAAACTAAAGAGGGTTATATGGTTTTTGGTATGGCGAATTCTGATATGTCATTTGCAATTCCATATGAAGAATTAGAAAAAATTCATTCGGATTTGTACTCAACTGTTAAAGGAACTGGAAAAGAATACAAACATATTTATATTCATGAGAATAATAATAAATTCACATTAAGAACAAAATCAGGCAAAGATATTGATTTATCATCATTTGCTCTAAATGCTTAGCATATTTTAATTGGTAAGATATATAACAAGTAATACATAAGCTGTAATAAGTAATTCATGCATTTTTAATAGTCCTTAAATTGCTCTTCATAGAAGTGATGCCATTTGTCCTCGGGAATTGATCGAATGAATTGATCCATTTCATTTATTAAATTATTCTTATCAGCAAATTCAATATATTTTCTTAACCTAATACTTCGTTGAAGCTTTTCTTGCTCTGAGGATTTTTCGTTTAACAAGGGATTTTTATTTTGATTTAATACGGAATCAAATGTTTTAGCCTTGGCATTAATAACCCATAGATAATTCCAATAATCTCTTTTGGGACAAACCCTTTCATTAATTAAGCAAAATTCCAATAATGCTTTTGCTTTGTCTGATAAAACTTTTGTCATAAACTATTATTTTGGTACTTGCAAAGCTCATAGAATGAGCCTAGTATCAGCAATTTAGTCAGGCTCACTCCATGAGCCCCTTCCCGTTCAAAATGATCAACTCATCAATAAAAGGGGCAAGTCATGGAGGTATTAATTTCGCATCATGCTAAGGTAAGAATGCAGCAAAGGGCTATCTCTGAAGATATGCTTGAGAATTTATTAGATTTTGGCCAAATGCGATTCAATGGTCAGGGAACTCAGATTTTAACTTTCCCAAAAAAAGTAATTAAATGCTTAAAAAAAGAATTGGATCATAAAGTATTCATGAAAATAGAACGGCATTTAAATTTATATGCAGTGATGTCATCTGATGGTGAATTAATTACAGCAGGCTATAGAACAAAAAGATTAAAAGGGCACTAATTGAGTATTAATGAACGTATATATCGTATTGATCAACTCTTAAAAGATCGTAAAAGCATAAGCAGACGAGATCTTCAAGAAAAACTTGAAATCTCACTGGCTACTCTTAAGAGAGATATTGCCTACATGCGCGATCGGCTTAACGCACCTATTATTTTTGATAAAGAATTGGGTGGTTATAGATTAGATAAAAAAGATAACAATCATTATGAATTACCCGGGCTTTGGTTTAGTGCTGAAGAAATATATGCATTAATGACAATGCAACACTTGATAAGCAATATAGATGCGGGTGGAATTTTAGCCCCACATATAAAACCTCTTCACTCTCGATTAATCGAATTATTGGGATCAACAAATGACTCACAGGATCAGCTACAAAAAAGAATTAAAGTTGAACCTATTGGGGCACGTAAATTTGATTTAACTTATTTTCAAGCTGTAGGATCTGCATTATTAAAAAGAAAACGTATCATTATTAATTATATTGGCAGGGCTAAAAATGATCTAACAACACGTGAAATATCACCACAACGATTAATTTATTACAAAGATAATTGGTATCTAGATGCTTATTGTCATCTTAAGGATGATATTAGAAGTTTCTCGATAGACGCAATTAAACAGGTTGAAATATCAGAAACTAAAGCTATAGATATTGCAGAAACTAAACTTAATGAAGAATTAGCTTCTGGTTATGGAATCTTTGCAGGTAAAGATATTAAATGGGCCACCTTAAAATTCACTCCTGAACGAGCAAGATGGACTGCTTCAGAAAAATGGCACCCAAAACAAATTGGTAGATTTTTGGATGATGGTAGTTATGAGTTAAAAGTGCCTTACAGTAAAGAGCCGGAATTTATTATTGATATTATGAAATATGGTTCTGATGTTGAAGTGATTGACCCAAAAGATTTAAGAGAAAAAATTCAAGAGAATTTAATTAAAACTTTAAGAAATTATGGCAAATGAGCGATAAACAAGTCAGAGAAACCTGGTTACAAAACGCAATAGAGCTATTATCACCAATTTTCAAATTAAAGGGCTATCAAATGCCTAAGGTTCATGTCTCTTGCGGCTTCCCAAGCACAGGTAATAAAAGTAAACATATTGGGCAATGCTGGGGAAAAAGTTCTGCTAGTGACGGTGTTAATCAAGTATTTATCTCTCCAGTATTAGATGAGCCAGTTCAAGTGCTAGATACTTTAATGCATGAACTTGTTCATGTTATTGATGATTGTATGCATCATCATGGGCCTGAATTTAAAAAAATTGCTACTGATGTTGGATTGCAAGGGAATATGCGAGAAGCAAGTGCAGGGCCATGGCTAAAAGAACAACTTATGAGCATTGCTAAAAAACTAGGTAAATATCCACACTCTAAAATTAACCTAGCTCATGCTGCTGGAAAAAAGACTGGCCCGAGACCGCGAGCTAAATGCAAGAAATGTGGTTATGAAGTAACACCATTAAAGAAATGGCTGCATATGGGGCCGCCTCTATGTCCGAAACATACAACTGAAATGGAGCCTATAGGCGACTGGGAGGAAGGAATCGTCTCTGCAATAGAGAATGAATAGTTTCACGTTTAAAATAAATATACGTTTTTAAACATATCTAAAAACCACACTCTTATGTTTCCATCTACACGCTCTGGATGCTCCCTTAGTATCCTTTGCATACCTAATATAGATTTTTTAGATATGTCTTTATTGCCTTCTTCTACTGCAATTTTATCTAAGGCAAACATAAGTAAAAGTGCCCATGTGTCAAAAGAACAATACATAATAGATTTATTACCTACTTGAATGTATGTTTCTTTTGCAATGCTATGCAAAACATCTTTATAAGTAAAATGCATATCATCTATATTAATATTAGTTAATAATTTAACTAATCTATTAGCATCATCTTCAATTTCAATAGGTAGGGCATCTAGCATATTTGAGTGATTCCACTCGTGGATACGGTCTAATATTGGTTTAATCATCTGAAGGATTGATGCACATAACTCTAGAATCTTTTGCTTTAATAAGTTTGTCTAGAATATCCAAGCTTTGCAAATAGTCTTCATCGAATTCACCTTTTAATGTAGCTTTAGCCTTATCAAACTCACCCATTTCTCGGTAAACTTCGCCTTTTAATAATTTATTAACCGTAGGTTCATCTTCTAGAATTTCAATTAACCTTTTCCAGTTATTTATTTGAGATTGAGTGGCTGGTTTTTGAATCTTTTGATCTCGATTTATATCGTTATAAAGTCTCATTAAATTCGACCTTAGATAGATTTCTTTATTTTTACTTAGATCAGTTTGTTTTAACCCCTGCAAGAATATTTCTTCTGTTGGCTCTTTATAATCTTTTGCATCAGGAAATGTATCTGTAATCTTTTCGCCCCAACTAAATTGGCCTACTTTATTAATATTTTCAATCCAAAAACTTGTTTCACAATGAGGACATCCAACATAAGCAGCATAATTTGGCATCATTGGTGCTTCCATTTTGCCATCTGGCCAAAACAATGCGCCAAAAGTATTACCTGATGCCATTGTTGTTTCAATAATGCGCCCATGGCATGAGGGACATTCGCGAACTAAGGTTGGGCCTGGAAGCATAACTATTCTCCTGATAATAAAAAGTGTTCTTGATCAATACGCATTTGTTTTTTTGAAATACTATTTTTATAAAAGTGTTCTTTTTGAGGAAATTCATGTTTAACCATATAACCAAGTATTGAAGATAGGATAACGATGTTAATAATTTTGAATAACCCTTCTTTTTTTTGACGTTCTTTTTTTGTTTTTTGGGTTGTAATCACGTGTTTCTTAAAGTGATTGTTTGCTTTCATGAGGGCAATAAGAGAGAGCACTGGCAATAAATATATTAAAAGCTCAGTTAAATTTACATGGATTAAATAATGAAGAAAACTTACTTTATTCATACTATTGAATAAGAATAAGCTCATGTAAGCTCATAGAATGAGCCCGATGGAAAGTTAAGTTAAAGAAAAATTTTAGTAAAGTTTAAATTTTGGTTTTAAGATAATTTTTAACTGAATCCCAATTAGGGAATTTTTCTGTACCAAAATGGATATGCTCACCTTGAAATTTATCAGCTCCGTTCAAAAGCCTATCATCTACAAGAAAATCACCTAAATTAAGATTTTTATGATGGGAAATTATTAATCTTTTTCTAGCTTTTAAGCCTAAATGTTTTTTTATCCAGCGAAGCTTATCAATCCAAGCTGACTCGTTGTCCCATGGTGAAGCGCTTAAGATATATACATCGAAATAATCCACTAAATCATTAAATGATTCTATGGCGCCAGGTAAAGGATCCATAAGACTATATATACCTTCAATTTGCTCTTCGTGGCCTTTGAATTTTATTAATTGATCCGGAACTATTTTTGGAAAAGATGATTTAAAATCAACCAGAACATTATCCATGTCTAAATATAAAATTTTCTTCATTTAGTATTTACAGAAATCAACATTAAAAGCTTGGTTTCTATTGTTAGATTCATGAATTCCCCATACCTTAACAGTCTGACCTTCCTGAAGTATTTTATTTTTATTCTGGATATTTTTATAACGAATGAAATAAGATTTGTCAGAATTAGCAGCAAACGCATAAGTTGGAAAAGTTCTTGTAACAACAGCTTCAATTGCATCGTCTGGTACAATATTTTTTAAATTCTTTTCATGAGAAATTAAAATTGCTCTTTCAACTTTATCAATTGGAAAAGCTCCACCTGCCAGAACTGAAGAAAGTGAAACCAAAGATTTTAACTCTTCTAGGAATGGCTGATTTTCAGGAAATTGTAAAAGCCATATGAATTCTTCTTGCATCTTTAAAATTTCAGTTTTAACTGGATATCCAAAATAGCCTAATTCAATTTTACAAAACTTGAGTAACGCTAAAACCTCACTTAAAGCTTCTTTTTTTTCATTATAAAAAGAAAAAGGTTCAGAAATTCTTCTTATGGCGCAGGCTCTTGAATGGGCGAAAGTTCCCTGAATTGATGCAGGACATGTCTTCCAATTATTTGTATATTGAATTACCTCATCAAAATTTTCTTGAAAGATATTAGCTTTAAAAAAAGAAGAAAAGATATCTCTAATCAAATCTATTTCATAATTTGATTCAATTATATTAAAAGAATTAAAATGTGCTACAAATTTTTCAACAAAAGGCTTTAGAACTTCAACAGCTTGATGATTTTCTTGTCCTTGTATTAATGTATCAGCAAAAAATCTTGCATTTACAATCCAATCTTTATCTAACTCATACGATAATTTTGCATCATTTAAAGCTGCTTTCATATCTGATAACAGAATTTTAGTAATAGCTCTTATTCTATAAAAATCAGGGAAACTCTTATAAGCAGTCTCATGAGAATCTATTAAGCTCGTAAATTCTCTTAACTGGCGCAATTCTTCTGAACTAAAACTAAACGATCTATCTTTTCTATTTTTTGTCCAAAGATTAATTATCTTACTCGAAATTTTTTCAAGATTTGTTGGGGCATCATCACGAAAACTATTTACATTAATTATTTTATTTTTAGAGGCTATTTTTCTAACGATTTTAAAATCAGTAAATTTCTTTTGGAACTGTTGACGAAATGTCAAATTAAGGGGATTTTTTGATAAAAGACTTTTTAAATGAGGTGAGATTTGAAAGCTATCAACTCCATTTTCATCAATCCTTTCAATAAGGCTTGTTTTGAATAATTTTGAAATAGATTCTTGAAAAAGATCATTGTGTAAAAGTGTGTACTCTAATAGTTGCGATTTAGTACATGAGTTAAATACAAAAATACATTCGAGTATTTTTTGGTGACTTTCGTTTAAAGAACCAATTAATTGGTCAAAACTAAATTGTAAAACCTCATCAGCTACCTTAGACGTTGCTTCTGTTAATGGATATCCGAGAACTAATCTATCTATAACCAATTTAAGAGCTAAAGGATTTCCAAAGCTAGATTCAACTAGTTTACTTAATAAATGAGATTCAATATCTTTGCCTAAAGTTTGAGAATAATATCTTCGAGCTAGATCTTCAATTGCTGCTGGAGAAAGATATTTTATTTCAATATTTTTTGCGCCATCTACGGGAATTCTACTTGTAAGAACAATTTTCCAGTTATGTGGTATTTTCTCAATAAATTTTTGATAAAGCTCTAAGTCTTCATTAATTAAATCTTCTAAATTATCTAAAATTACTAAAATATTTTCTGAGGTGGCTAGTTCATTTAATTTTTCAGAACTTAAGTTTTCAACTCCAGTTAGTGAAGAAAGCTCAATGTTAAATTGACTTTCAATATCAATTTGATTTATGTTCTTGTTTATCTTAACCCTGCCTTCGGCAGTAAGGCTCTCAATTTTAATCGATACAAATAGTATTTTTGAGAATTTATTCTTAGACACAGCCCTATCAGACAATCTTCTTGCTACTTCAATTATCAATGAGGTTTTACCAACGCCACCTGGCGCAACCAGGGCTATAATATTATTTCTGCCATTTAAGATATCATTTATTAGCAGATCAATTTCTTTATTTCGCCCAACGAGACCTGTAATGTCAAATTGCTCTCGTATCGGAAGATTATTTGGGATTTCCAAAACTAAAAGGTTATCTAGCCAGGACTGAGGTGGATTTGATATTTGATTAGCTTCTGCACATGCTAGCGCTTCTGAAGGCCCATTGATTCCTATTGACTGCCATTTTGGATCTGATGCAAAAGCTGCTGCTTTATACCAGTAATTAAATTGAAAATCTCTTACTGGGTGCGCACAACAATTTCTAATCATGAAAATCTCTAAGTCATCAGCTAATTTCTTAAGATTTTTAGTGCACTCATTTGTTTGTGTGTCTAATTTAACCTGAGAAAATCTTTGAAATAATTCACCAAAATTTAATGCTTCAATATTTGAAATTTCATCATTTGAGTTATTTCTAATAAAATTCCCAACACCAACCTCAATTGCATAAATTATCATGCCGGTTTTGGTTCTTGTTAGCTCTAGATTTTCATTTGCCATTTAGACTTATAAGATCTTTTATTTGAATATTTTAAATATATAAATTAGTAATAATATTCTTATATTCTATACTTTTTATCTCTAAAAATAGTAGCATTGATTTTTATATGAAAAATAGATATCTAACAAAATCTAGATTTATTACAGCTGTTAGTTGTCCAGCTAAATTATCTTATGTTACAAAGAAAGAATATAAAAACACTAAGAATGAAGATTCTTTCCTTGCATCTTTGGCTGAGGGAGGCTATCAAGTAGGAGCGCTTGCTAAATATCTCTTTAAAAATGGAATAGAGATAACAGAGAAGGAGCATGATATTGCAGTTTTAAAAACACTGGAACTTCTTCAATCTGACTCAGTTGTTATTTTTGAAGCTGCCATAAAATTTGATAATTTTTTTATCCGTATTGATGCGCTTGAGAAAAAAGGGAATCAATTTTTTATCTATGAAGCTAAAGCCAAATCTTACAACTCAAATACTCCTGAAATTGAAGGTGCCAAAGGTGGGATAGTTAAAGGAATGCTACCTTATCTGCAAGATGTTGCTTTTCAAACTTTTGTTCTAAAAAAGGCTTATCCGGAAATGGCTGTTAAATCTTTTTTGGTGATGCCTGACAAATCCAAACATACTAGTATTAATAAATTAAATCAGATGTTCAAGCTTTCTCAAGATAATAAAGTCGCCATTTTAATTCCATCTAATATTGATATTTACAAAGAAGCACAAAATCTTCTTGCAAAAGTTAATGTAGATAAATATGTAGGTCAAATTATCACAAATAATATTGAGGCGCCTGGAGTCTCTTTAGCCTTTGAGAAGGCAGCATATTTCTGGGCAGATCATTATGCAAATGATTTGAAAATTAAGCCTAGCTTAGGGGGTCATTGCAGGAAATGCGAGTTTAAGGCAGCGCCAAATGATAATTTAAAAAGCGGTTTCCACGAATGTTGGAAAGAAACCCTCGGTTGGCAAGATTCTGACTTTAACGATGGGCTTGTTCTGGATTTATATGATTATAGAAAAAAAGATAATTTAATTAGTAAGGGCATTTATAAACTAAAACAAGTTACTCGTGATGATTTCCCTTCTTTTGACGATGAGCCTGGTATAGATGGATTAAGCAGGCCTCAAAGACAATGGCTTCAAGTAGGCCAAATTCCTGATGGATATGACCATGGTGGATTCTACTTTGATAAAGAGTATTTCCATGTTCAAAAATCTAATTGGAAATACCCATTTCATTTAATAGACTTTGAGACAACTAAAGTAGCTTTACCCTTCTATGATGGCATGAGGCCCTATCAGTCTATTGCGTTTCAGTTTTCTCATCACATTATGGAATCAGATGGTTCTATCCGCCATGCAAATGAATTTTTATGTGCTGAACCTGGTGATTTTCCAAGTTATAAATTTGCGAGAGCCTTAAAAGAATGTTTAGAAATTGATAATGGCTCGATATTTATGTGGAGTCACCATGAGAATACTATTTTGACTGCAATAATGGATCAATTGCATGAAGATCAAAATGCTCCTGAAGATAAAGAAGAGCTTATTAATTTTATTAAAACAATCATTAAGGGCGGTGAAAGAATGATGATTGATCTATGTAAAATTTCTGACAAAGCTTTTTTCTACAAGGATACTAATGGAAGTAATTCATTAAAGAAAGTATTGCCAGCTGTATTTAAAGTCTCTGAAGAGTTGAGGAATATGTATAGCAAACCTATTTATGGTTCTCCAAATGGTATTCCGAGTATAAACTTTAATTCAAAAGATGGGTTTATATGGATTCGTGAGGATGAAAATTACGATCCTTATTACCAATTAAAGGAATTAGCTAAAGATATGCTACCTATTGATATTGATGATATAGATGAAAATGATGCAAGTATTATTGCTGAGGGAGGTGCAGCAGCTACCGCATACTCAAGATTGCAATTTGAAGATTTAGACAATGGTACTCGGATAAGGATTAAGAATTCTTTATTGCGATATTGTGAACTAGACACTCTTGCAATGGTGATGGTGCTTCAGGCCTGGATGAGTTTTTAAACTTTGTAAAAACTAAAGGACTTTATAATGCAAAAATCTGTTCAAAATTTAGTTAACGAATTAACAAAAGCAAATATACCAAATACTAAAATAGAGCTTAAATGCGCCATAGATAATGTTAGCTTTGATATTCAAGATGCCAGTATAGTTGGTAATGTAATTCAAGAATGGTTGGGTGAATGGATGTCTAGCAAAAATATCTCGTGGACTACCCCCACAAATTCACAAGCATTTCCTGATTTCTTTCTTAATGGGTCAGATTATCTTGAGGTAAAATCTTACAACGTTAACGAAAGTGCTGCTTTTGATGTAGCAAATTTTAAATCATATATTGACTCAATCATAATTACTCCTGAAAGATTTTTTGCTGACTACATTATTTTTCCATGGGAACAAAAAGGAAACAGTTTTCATATCAAAGATTTTTTTATACGAAATGTTTGGGAAATTACATCCACTATGACAGGATTAAAATCTGGCCTAATAACCCATCAAGCAAAAAAAGGTACTATCTACAATATTAGACCTTATGGTGGCATATATCATGACAAAACGAAGGGGTTTAAAACTAGAAGAGATTTCATTGTTGCTCTAGCAAAAACTATTGACTTTTTTGCTAAACAGATCATCGAACCAAAAGGTCAATATAAAAACGGGGCTGATTGGATGAAGATTGTTGAAGTTTCGTTTTTCAATAAATACAAACAGCAATTGTAATTATACAAATAATCTTTTTTGTTTTTCATTTAAATTTACTTTTTGCTCTTCGATATATATTTGATTTAGAAAAACTTTTGATACAAGTCGTCTTCCAATTGAAGTGACAACTGTAACTGGCAATGTATTTCCAAATAAATCGTGAGCATGAGACTCTTTTATGCTGACTTTAAACGAATCCGGAAAGCCAAATAACCTCAGCTGTTCTTTTAATGACAATCTTCTTATATTTTGATTGTCTAGCACCATAAGTTTATTAATATCAGTAGCTACTAATGTAGGTGTAAACCCTTCTGGATCAAGAATTTTATTAATCTCAAAACTTAGATTTCCAGCAACTATATTATATCCCTTAGGTAAATCTTCCCTGTAAGATCTAATTTGTTTTACTATGCCGTCCTCTTTAACTGCCGTAAGGTCTTTTGGATGCTCAAGCGCTAAATATCCTTTATTTACAAGGTCATCTAAAAGCTCTCTTAAGTTCTCAATTTGACAAAAACTTTTAATTTCTTTATAAGTTAATGGCATTCCATCCATCCACTTTATACCTTTTAACTCAGCCCATTTTTTATAGCGCCTATGTCGTAGAATTTTTTCGAGTATTATTTTTTGGTTAAGATTGATTTTTCCTTTCAGAGCTATATCCCAGCTATGAATGTTATTAGCCCCTCCCCTTGTATCTTTTATTGCCTTTCCATAAAGCTCTTCTGGTCTAAATTTTTTAAATAATAATGCACTTATTTTTAATGGTGTTGCATCACCACCAGATTCGAGGAAATTTTTAAGTGGGTTATGAATTATTGGGAAATTTTCTAATGGTATTTTTTCTTTTTTATTTCCAACTATGAATATTCTTTTTCTCGATTGAGCTAAGCCAAAGTCTTTGCAGTCAAAAACTTTCCAGGAAATTTTATATCCTAAATTTTCTAGGGATTGAAGAATTACAGTAAGAGTCCTACCAATTTTATCTTCCTTGTTTTTTTTATCATGCGAAACAAGACCTTCAACATTCTCAAGAATAAAACATTTTGGCTTGTGCACTTCAAGTATTTTTTCTATCTCAAAAAATAATGTGCCTCTTGTATCATTAAATCCATCTCTTTTTCCAGCACTGCTAAAAGCTTGGCATGGAAATCCTGCAAGAAGAACATCAAAAGCTGGAATATTGGATGGCTTAATTTGTGTGATATCCCCATGTATTTCCGAATCAATGAAATTTGACTTATAAACATCAATTGCATGTTGTTTTATTTCTGAAGTAAACACACACTGAGTTGGTATGCCGAGATCTTTACATGCATTTTCAAAGCCTAATCTAAAGCCACCCATGCCAGCAAAAAGATCTATAAATTTAATTTTCATCTGTTTTTTAAAATGTGAATTTATTTTTTTTATTTGAAAATCTTACTTTTGACAATTCCAATTGCTTTTCTAGGCTTTTGAATATTTTAATCACCTCTTCTTCTGTATATTCGTAGGTGCTCTTGTTAGAGCAATTTCCTAATATTCGAATTTTATCTAGCAGGTCATTTGTTCTTTTGGTGGCAACTCTTTTGAATTTTTCACTTCTAGATTCCATAATTTCCCCAAATAGTCAAAATATATGCTAAAATAATAACTGTATTTTTTATATAATACAAGATATATTTTTGTATATTATATAAAATATGTCTTAATTTACATGAAGTTAGCTTAATTATTATACGATTATGATGACCTTTAGTGTTATGTAAATCATTGATTTATATAAGCATTGCATAGATAAACCCAGTCTTTATTAACAAGCATTTGATAAATTGTTAAATATTGCATTAAAAACAGTACATAAATATGCCTCTAAAACGCACGTAAAGGGGTCTAGAACGCATTTTCTATTGATGGGTGATACCAACATAGCCAAGGAGGTGTTTTTGGTAGAAAAACGAGGTCTTTTTTTAGTTTTTCTTAACACGTGAATTCCTTGTTTATTTTCTACAAGGAATATTAAGTTCTAATAATAATTATTATTAATAAGCGGACTATAGAGTCCGCATTAGTTATTGATGATAGTAGTTTAGTAGTTATGTGATTACATAATTAATAATTAATAATAACTATTATTATTAAATATATTTATAGTTATTTAATAATAGTTATAGTTATTTAATAATTAATATAAATATATATTAATAATTATATTAATTAATAATAGCTGTCTTAAGATTTCACTTAAGACATGTCCATTATCTAGTTTAAGCATCATAAGGCTCTCTAAACAAACCATCCTGAATGCTCATAAGTATGTCTTTTATTCTTGCATGATTTCTTTGTATATACAGAAATGTAACGCTATTTTGCGTGTGATTTAATGCTTGCCCTATGGCGTCAGCATCATGTCCAAGAGAAAATGCCACAGATGCAAAGGTTCTTCTTAAGTCATGCGCAGTGAAATCAAACCCTACTTCACTACATACACGAGGAAATGTCCTGCTTGCTGTCATATGTTCTTTAGTTTTTATAGAACTTGGAAAAACAAACTTCTTTTTTTTATCATTTTCATAACGACGAAGAAATAGATCTTTAGTAGCACTTGTCATTGGTAATGTATGGTTTTTATGATTTTTAGTGTTTAACACTGTAAATATTTCATTCTCAAAATCAACGTTATCCCATTTCATTGACAAAGCTTCATTTAACCTTAAGCCAGTATGAATAAGCAGCCAGATAAGATCTGCGTCGTCAGTTTTAATTGAACCCGGATAGTTAGGATCATTAGATGCTAATAGAGTATCGTAAAGTAAAGATCTTTCTCTTGCATTTAAATTCCTAACTCGCGGCTTAAGTGTTTTTTTATATTGAGGCTTTTTTAATATATTGCATGGATTGCCATTAGGTAATAATTTTGCATCTTCAATATCATCGTAGACATAGCTATTAAATATAGCGCTTAAATATCTAAAGGCTCTTTTAGCTTCACCCAAACCTATTTCATTTACATATGATTTAGTTTTAATGCCATGCTCTTCTCTAAATTCATCTCGAGCCTTTTTAACAAGTGCCACATCTTTTTTAATTTGAATAAATCTTCGCTGAATATCTTTCTTACTTATATTTCCAATCGGTATTTGATACCAATCACCAAATCTTCTTGTTAATGTTGAGAGCGCATCTCGATTAGTTTTATTTTTCCACTCTACTGTTTCTGAGTATTCTTTAATGGCATCTTCTAATGTAAATTTTCTAGCTAAGCGAATTCTTTCTTGTTTTTTTCTTTCTTCATTGGGATTGATGCCAGTTTTTAATTGCGCTAAGAGTTTGGTTGCCTCATGTCTTGCTTTAATGGGTGTGTATAAACTTACTTTACCTATAGTGCAAGTAACAAGAGGCCCGTTTTTTAAACGAGCTTTTACAACCCATACAAGGCCTCGCCTTTTATACAAGCCGGGTAATTTGGTATCTGGAATCCATTCAGTCATAATGAATAAATTGA
>JACCDP011254803.1_pt1 | contig 19377 bp, 12 predicted proteins | sample 7445841 | NCBI WGS metagenome assembly JACCDP01 (sample SAMN15323441, study PRJNA562643) | freshwater metagenome | isolation source: river surface water | place: USA:Blue River Watershed | collected 2017-08-17
CTAAGAAAGCTGCTCCTAAGAAGGCTGCTAAAAAGAAGTAATCTTAGTTTAGCTTTAGCTAAAATAGATTTAGAAGTCCCGCAATCTTGCGGGACTTTTTTTTGTGCTATATTGAGACCCAATTTCACACCCATGACCAACGAAGCAATTGCAGATAATTTCTCCCTCCTCTCTAAATTAATGGACATCCATGGAGACGATGCCTTTAAGGCCAAATCCTATGCCAGCGCGGCTTTCACGATAGATAAATTAGAAACCGAATTGTCAACCCTAGATCCACAAACAATTTTTTCGCAGCGTGGTATTGGAGCAACAACGGGTAAAAAAATTATAGAGCAATTAGAAACCGGTCAACTTGAAATTTTAGATACCTATTTACAAAAAACACCAGCAGGTATTTTAGAAATGCTGCGCATAAAAGGAATTGGTCCAAAAAAAATTGCAACCATTTGGAAAGAATTAGAAATTGAAACACTGGGTGAATTACTCTATGCTTGTGAAGAAAACCGACTAACCCTTTACAAAGGTTTTGGTGAAAAAACACAAGCCAACATTCAAGCGGCTATCGAATTTTATGTTAACGCACAGGGTAATTTTTTGTACGCACAAATGGAACCCGTGGTGGAGCTGTTGCAACAAAAATGGACCGAACATTTTAATGAATCTAGCTTTTTTGTAACCGGCGCTTTTAGACAGCAACAAGAGGTGATTACCATTTTGGAGTGGGTAACGGACCAAAAATTAGCACCCTTAGAAAATTTTTTTGAAGAAAATAATTTCGAAATTCAGTCCAGCACGCCAAATTATCTAGAAGTTACTTCTCCAGAAAATAGCACCCTCGGATTTCATGTTGTAGACGCTCAACATTTAGTTACCACCCTATTTAAAACCAGTTGCGCCCCTTCTTTTTTAGAAAAAATAAACAAATTGGTGACCGGTGGGCTTGATCAAAGCTTTATTTCAGAAGAAGATATCTTTAAAGCGGCCAATATCCCATTTATTTCACCCTATTTAAGAGAAGACGATGCTATTATTGATGCAGCAACTAGTAAGGGCCTTCCTACAATTATAGTGCCTTCAGATATCAAGGGTATTATACATAGCCATAGTAAATGGAGTGATGGTTCTAACACGCTTTTAGACATGGCAACGGCTGCTAAAGCAAAGGGATTTGAATATTTGGTAATTAGTGACCACTCAAAATCGGCATTTTATGCAAGTGGATTACAAGAAGACCGCATTATAGCGCAGCACAAAGAAATAGATCAAATCAATAAACAATTAGCTCCTTTTAAAATTTTTAAAAGCATAGAAAGCGATATTTTAAATGACGGAAGCCTCGATTATGCACCGGGCATACTTCAAAGCTTTGATTTAATTATCGCATCCGTGCATTCGAATTTAAAAATGCAGGAAGAAAAAGCCATGCAACGACTCATTACGGCCATTGAAAACCCGTACACAAATATTCTGGGGCATATGACGGGCAGGCTCTTATTAAGCCGCAAAGGCTACCCTGTAGACCATCAGAAAATTATTGACGCTTGTGCGGCTAACCATGTTGTTATAGAATTAAACGCGCACCCCAGAAGGTTAGATATTGACTGGCGCATGATTGGAAAAGCACTTGATAAAGGCGTACTTATATCTATTAATCCGGATGCGCATGCCATAGAAGGATTTGATGATTGCAGGTATGGCGTTTTAGTGGCTCAAAAAGCGGGTGTAACCAAAGAAAACAACCTGAGTAGCTATAACCTAGATGCCTTTGAAAAATGGTTGGCTACGCAGCAATCAAAAAGAAAATAAAAAATTGCATCTATTTGGTTTTTGCTTCGTTCCAAAGCACATCCATTTCCGATAACGTCATATCTCCTAAATTTTTACCCTGGGCTAAAGCCTGGGCCTCCATATACAAAAAGCGGGTTCTGAATTTTAGGTTTGTTTTTTCGAGCGCAGACTCTGGATCTACCCCTATAAACCTTGCATAATTGACGAGGCTAAAAAGTACATCACCAAACTCATCTTCCATTTTTGAAACATCTGAACTAGCAACAGCTTCTTGTAACTCCCCCATCTCCTCTTCTACTTTATTCCAAACCTCAGCCGTTTCTTTCCACTCAAATCCTACCTGCTTTGCTTTTACTTGCATACGCGTTGCTTTTACAAGTGCAGGAAGCGATACGGGCACACCACTTAACACCGACGTTTTTCCTTCTTTTAATTTTAATTTTTCCCAGTTACGCTTAACGTCTTCTTCATTTTCTACTTTCACATCGCCGTAAATATGCGGATGCCGATCAATTAATTTTTTGGCGATACCATCAATCACTTCTTGTAACTGAAATTTATTTTCTTCTTTACCAATACGCGCATAAAATAAAATATGCAACAGTACATCCCCTAGCTCTTCTCGAATACCATTCCAATCTTTATTGGTAATAGCGTCAGCAAGTTCGTAAGTTTCCTCAATAGTCATGGACCTCAGCGTATCAATGGTTTGCTTTTTATCCCAAGGGCACTGCTCCCTCAGTTCATCCATGATAGTAACCAGTTGTAAAAAACTTGAAGCGAGCGGATTCATAAAATAAATTTAGTCGTTGTATTTGCGTTTTTTTTCTGGCGCGTAACTGAGTTGATCTTGTAAAGAATTTGCATTAGGATTGGTGGTTACTGCATAGGCAATTTGTAACAGCACTATATAACCTACCACTGTAAATAAGAGTTCACCCCATCCAATCCAGTAGCCCCAAAAGGTATACACAGCAGCCGTTTCAGGCGTAGCGGTTTCATAAATGACAGTTACTTTTTGACCAAGTGTAATAGGCCTCAAAAAATAACGCGCATCGGTGTGGTGCCATCTACCACCTGCCTGATACACAGCAGCAGGAATAGTTTGCTTAGCTGCACTGTCATACAACATTTGAATGGTTGCCGGCGCTTTAACGCCATCAAAGAAATCAGGCTGGCGTGTGAATAAAATATAACACCCCAAACAAGTTACATAGAGTATGAAAACCGACCTTAACAACCGCGTTAATTAGTCAGGCTTCTAAAGTCTACAGGGACAAGTTTACTTACCCCCGGCTCTTGCATGGTTACACCATAAATAACATCTACCGCACCCATTGTTTGCTTATTGTGTGTTACAATAATAAACTGTGAGTTATCGCTAAATTTCTTAATCATTTGTGTAAACTTACCTACGTTGGCATCATCTAATGGAGCATCCACCTCATCCAAAATACAGAAAGGTGCTGGCTTAATTAAATAAATAGCAAATAGTAATGCAGTTGCTGTTAATGTTTTTTCTCCTCCACTAAGTTGTGTAATGGATGACGGTCGCTTGCCTTTAGGCTTTGCCACAATATCTATACCTGTATCAGCTAAATTCGTAGGATCTACTAGTACCATGTCGGCGGTATCTTCTTCAGTAAATAAAGCTTTAAATACTTTTTGGAAGTTTTCTCTTACTTTATTGAAGGTCTCTAAAAATTGTTGGTTCGCCGTTGCCTCTACTTCTTGAATGGTTTGAAGTAAAGACTCTTTAGCAGAAACAAGGTCATTTTTTTGCTCTAATATAAAGTCGTAACGCTTCCGCATTTCAGTGTAGGCTTCAATCGCAGTAGGGTTAACTTCACCCATATTTTCGAGACGCTTACGCATACGCTCAGACGTATTTTGAAGCTCTTCAAGCGGCGTTTCAGAAGTACGTGGCTGATCTAAAATATCATCTAGTTCAACTTTAAATTCTACACTTAAGCGCTCTTTCATGCCCGCTAACTGCAGTTTTAAGTTGTTTAATTTGTCTTTGATTTCCGTAACTAAATGATCAATCATTTCCTTACTCTTAGACTTTAAACGCAGTTCACTTTCCTTTTCTTGAAGTGCGTTTCTTAAGTTATAGTAAGCCTGATCTGCTTCATTTAATTTTTGCTCCTCTACTTCTTTTTGTTGAAGCAGTTCTACTAAAAGAGATTCTGATGCAGCGAGTGCAGCTGCGCCGTCGGCAATATCGGTAGATGCTTCAGATAACTGCGAAGTATTTGATTCGATTTGCGCAATAAGCTCCGTAAGCTGATTTTCTTTGAACAGCAACTCTTGCTTGAGTGTCGTAATTTTACTTTGCTGACGTGTAAACGTAATATTGGTTTCGTTGTAGGTAGCAGAAGCATCATTATAAGCCTGTTCGGCTAATTGATAATCCTGTTCTACAATACTAACCTGCGCTGCCGTTGCTTGCAAACTATTGTTTAGTTCATGAAGAGCAGCACGCGTTTCTGAAATAGCATCATGCTCATCTCCTAACCGTGCTTCAATATCAGCTAAACGGTCGGTAGCAGTTAAGCTAGCTGCTTGTAAATTTTCAATTCTATTTTTAGCTGCAAAAACTTCGTTGGTAAGCTGGTTAATTTCAGATTCGGTTTGCTTGATGTTACCTTCTTTTAATTGATCATTAAAAGCAATGACTTCGTTGTGCTTAAACTGAATATCTGATTTTAATAAATTAACCACAGACTCTTGATCTACTATATCTTCTGCTAATTTTTCGAGATTTTTAGCACGACCAATTTTTTTCCCTTCAAATAATCCAACACTACCACCGGTTAACGTGTATTTACCTTTTACATATTTACCCGTTTTTTCGAGCACGATGGCGCCATTACTGTTATTGATGGCCGCTTCGTTTTCGGCGATGAACACATTGGATAAAAGGTACTGGGCTAATTTCTTATATTGCTCATCCACTTCTACTACATCAAGTGCAGCAAATGTGCCAGCCGGTTGTGAACTTTCTGATCTGAAATCGGCAAATTTATCCAACATAAAAAAGTTGGCCTTCCCTTTTTGATTGGCATCCAATAAATGAATCGCTTGCAAACCTTCCTGTAAATTGTTTACAACATAATAGTTTAGATAAGGCTCTAGCACGTTTTCAACGGCTGCTCTAAATTCTTCCTTCACATAAATGATATCAGATAAAATAGGTGCCGAATGGTTCCAATCAGGATTGTTGTGTAAAAATTTAATGCTCTCTGGATAACCTTCCATAGAGTCAATTAAACTTTTAAGTAAATTGTATTCGTTGCGCTTAGCGTCTAATTTTCTATTCTCTTCGGCAAGTTCTCCACGAAGCACTTCAAGTGCCTGCTGCGTTTCAAAAATACTTGACTTCGTTTTTTCTTGATGCGCTTGCAAATCTGCTAATACATTACGCTTATCTACTAGGCTTTCTTCTTTTTCTACAAGGGCATCTTGTAACTGCGTTAACTGCTGTGCTCGCTGAGACTGCTCATCTGTTAACTGTGTTTGTGCTCTTTGTAAATTTTGAATAGACGTATCTGCAACAGCTACCTTTTTTTCGGCATCAAACTGTCCTCTTTGAATTTGTTGAAACTCATTTCTTAAAGCGTCTACACCTGATCTGCGCTCATCAAAATTGCGGCGCTTATTTTCGATATCAAGTTTTGCATTTTCTACAGCGTCTTGTAACTCCGCTAATTTTGCTTCTTCTTCTCCAACCTGAATTTGCGTGTATTCGATAGAATCACCAATAGTTTTTACCTGACCAGTGGCCTTGTCTAAAAACTCTTTTAGATTGCTTTCTTTTTCTTTAAGGTAATGAAGCTTTTGAGTGGCTAAATTTTTATCGTTTTCTTTACCACGTAAATTTTGGAGTAAATCGTTAAAGGCCTGCTGCATGCTCTGAAGCGCACGCTCTTTTTCAATGAAACCTACTTTTTCCTGCTCAAGCGCCGCTTCTTCTACAGCAATCTCTGCTTCTAATTGCACCCGCTTGTTAACCTCAAGGTCTTGTTGCTCGTTGAGCTCTTTGTACGTGATATTGAAGCCTTCTAGGGCAGCTTTAGCAAGCTCGATAGAAACTTCTCTAAACTCACCCTTAATTTCAAAATATTTTTCCGCTTTTTTAGCCTGATTTTCGAGGGTCTTTAATTGGTTGTTGATTTCAAACAACAAATCTTCAATACGTGCTAAATCCTGCTCAGTAGCATCTAATTTATTTTTTGCTTCTTTTTTTCTGGTTTTGTAAATGGTAATACCCGCAGCTTGTTCAAGCATTCTTCTACGGCTATTTTCTTTATCCTTGATAATATCATCCACCATACCGAGTTCAATGATGGCATAACTATCGGTACTTACACCGGTATCCAAAAACAAATTGTGGATGTCTTTTAAACGACAACTTACGTCATTGAGGCGGTACTCACTCTCACCGTTTTTATAAAACCTTCGCGTAACAGTTACGGTGCTAAACTCGGTAGGGAGTAAATTTTTTGTATTTTCAAAAGTCAAACTCACTTCTGCTAAACCACTCGCACTTCTTGTTTTACTGCCATTAAAAACGAGCGCATCTAAGTTTTCACTTCTTAATGCCGATATCTTTTGTTCACCAATAACCCATCTAATGCTATCGATAATGTTACTCTTACCACAACCATTGGGCCCAATAATCCCAGTGATCCCTTCGTCAAATGTTACCACTGTTTTGTCAGCAAAACTTTTGAACCCTTTGATTTCTAATGATTTTAATCTCACTTTTCTTTTCTTTTAATACCCGCGAACTTACATTAAAACGGGTAGAAATGATAGTAAAAATTGCAGCTTTGTTAATAAGACGTGGAGAAGTTAAATTAAGATATATTTAATTAACAACAAGATAGTTGCAAACTATTGTATTTCAATTATTTATAAGCTTTTGATACAATAAAACATGAAATAGCTTCAGTGGAAAAAAAAGTTAGAAATAGACCTGTAATCACCTCAATTTGTCAACACGATTGACTTTGTTTTAAGCAGATTAGCGAACAATCAAAGAAGCAACTTGTTGTTGAATTTGTACCCCCATGCAAAGAAGCCTCAACATCATATCCGGTCATATTCCCTGCTCAAACACGCTAGGTGACGCGCAGCAAACTTACTGGCTTTTGGAAGCCTTATCAATTGCAGGTATCCAGTTGCATTTGTACACTTTTACCGAATCAGGTGCTTCAATTGACGATGCCACCAATTTGCAGCTTTCAAAATTTTGCAGCTCTATTAAAACATACCCGGTCAATCAAGGGCATCGGAATTTTTCTTTTTCGGCACCTTATGCTACAAGTAAATACCTGAATACACAACTCATAAACGACTTAGAAGCCACCAATTTCCCCATTTTAATAGAAGGAATTGGCCCCTGTGAAATAGCATTGTCAACAGCACTTTCCAACAAAACTATTTGGGTGCGACTGCTCACCTACGCTCCTAGGTATTTTAGATACCTCCAAGAACGAAGTAGCAACCCATTAAAAAAACTCTTTTACCAAAGAGAAGCTGTCCTATCCAAAAGAATGCTCAAAAAAATTAACCAGCGCGTTAATTGGATCGTAACAACGGACTCAGACAAACAAATTTTGGAAGACTCTATTTTGGGGCTTCGTATTCAAATTTTAACGCCATTTAAATGCAGCAATAATATCATTAGTAGTAAGCCAGGAATGGGTAACTTTTGCCTCTTTCAAGGCAATCTCTCCGATGCAGCTACCCATAAAACAGCAGTTTGGCTTTTATCCCATGTATTCCACAACTTAAAAGTTCCGTTTGTAATTACAGGCAATAACCCATCACCTTCTTTAGTGACACTCGCCCATAGCCAGCCGCATACTTGCATTGTTGCCAACCCCTCCATGACCGAGCGGCATGACATGATTGAAAAAGCACAAATACTGATCCAACCATCCTTTATAAAAGATGTAGCGGAAGAAGCGTTAATCGAAGGCATAAAAAAAGGAAGACACTGTTTAACAAATAATAAAAACTTCAATAGCACTTTGGCCGCATGTTACCATCAAGGGTCATCTGCAAATGCTTTTCAAGAAATTATTATACAACTCTATCATCACCCATTTTCAGAGCAGGAAATAGAAACAAGAAAGCAATTAATAGCAGTAGAGAAAACAAACGATGTAATTGCCAAAGAATGCATCACCATCATTTGGGGATAATATAAATACTACAACGAACCACTATCTAAAACCTTCCCGCCTTCTGTTTTTAACATACGCGAAGGATACCTATTAATAACAATAAAATCGTGTGTGGCCATAATTACAGCAGTGCCGTAATCTTTTGCAATTTGTATGAGCAGCTGCATGATTTCATCACTGGTTTCAGGATCAAGATTACCTGTAGGCTCATCCGCTAAAATTAGTTTAGGAGAATTTAAAAGTGCACGTGCAATGTCAACGCGCTGCTGCTCTCCACCACTCATCTCAAAAGGCATTTTAAAACCCTTACTTTTTAGACCAACCTTATCTAAAACATCATTGATTTTTTCTTCGATCAATCGCTCGTCCTGCCAACCTGTTGCTTGTAGTACAAAGCGTAAATTTTCATGTACATTACGATCTGTCAATAATTGAAAATCTTGGAATACGACACCTAAATTTCTACGTAAAAAAGGGACTTTTTTCCAGTCCATATCTTTTAAGTCAAATCCAACCACAGAGCCGGTTCCATGCTGTAAAGCGAGCTCTCCATACAATGTTTTTAACAAGCTACTTTTGCCGGTTCCTGTTTTTCCAACCAGGTATACAAACTCGCCTTTTTGCACCGTAAAATTTACATCATCCAATATTAAATTATTGCCTTGATAAATTTTAGCTTGGTTAATGGATACAACTGTTTCTGACATAAAAATATTTTAATATTCAAAATCGATAATTCCGGTTGAAGTATGTAGGTGTATACTTGATTGTGCGGCCGCTTCTACACGACCTACAATTTGAGCATCTATATTAAACTCTGCAGCAATAGCAATTAGCGCTGCTGCTGTTTTTTCGTTGGTGAAAATTTCTAAACGGTGGCCCATATTAAAAACCTGGTACATTTCTTTATTATCAGACCCTGCATTTTCTTGAATCAAATTAAAAATAGCTGGCGGCGTAAATAAATTATCCTTTATAATTTTCAAAGTAGTAGGCAAATATTTCATACACTTGGTTTGTCCACCACCACTGCAGTGTATCATTCCATGAATGTCGCTAAAATGCGCATCCAGTATTTTTTTAACAAGCGGCGCATAGGTTCTGGTAGGACTTAAAAGTAGTTTTCCAATAGATATAGGATCTTCAAAACCATCTACAGCAAGGGTATCCGTCATCTTATTTTTTCCTAAATAAACAACTTCACGATCAAGGGTTGGCTCAAATGTTTCAGGATACTTGGTGGCATAGTAATTACTTAGCACATCATGTCTTGCACTGGTTAAACCATTACTTCCAAGTCCACTGTTGTATTCATTTTCATAAGATGCCTTGCCCGAACTTGAAAAACCAACAATTACATCACCAGCAGCAATATTTTGATTGGTAATTAATTTAGATTTTGGCCACCTACTTTGCATGGTTCCATTTACAGCAATGGTTCTTACTACATCCCCCACATCCGCAGTTTCGCCTCCTAAATAATGAACATGAACGCCATAACTAGCAAGTGTATCAAAAAAAGATTGGGTTCCATTGATGACTGCTTCTAAAACAGATCCAGGGATTACTTTTTTATTGCGATCGATTGTCGAAGAAAATAAAATATTGTCCGTTACACCTACACAAAGTAGGTCATCTAAATTCATGGCAACAGCGTCAATAGCAATACCCTCCCACACAGAAACGTCACCCGTTTCTTTCCAATACAAATAAGCTAAAATACTTTTGGTACCGGCCCCATCGGCGTGCATGATATTTACATAATTTTCATCACCCATCATGTAATCGGGGTACATTTTACAAAAAGCATGCGGATACAATCCTTGATCTAGCTTTTGAATGGCAGCATGTACTTCTTCCTTTTGAGCCGAAACCCCTCGTTTAGCGTATAAAGACATTGGTATATAATAAATATGAACAAAAACCGGTATCCATGGCAAAGGTAAGTAAAAGACAGAAAGAGTATCCTTGCAAATGACCCAAGATTGGAATTTCGGGCTTATTTTTGCCGCTGATTATGAAAGTCCACTACGAACTAGCCCCTACTTTACCAACATTTAACAATGCCGTGCTTACAATTGGCACTTTTGATGGGGTACACAAGGGTCATCAAAAAATCTTACAGCAACTTAAAGAAACAGCGAGCCAGGTAAATGGAGAAACGGTTATCATCACTTTTCACCCCCATCCACGTAAAATTGTTTCATCGGTACCAGGCGATGTAAAACTGTTAACCACACTTCAAGAAAAAATAAATTTATTAGAAAAAGCGGGTATCGATCATTTAGTAGTCGTTCCTTTTGATCATCATTTTTCTAACTTAAGTGCCAGAGAATACATCACAGATTTCATTGTGGCCTATTTCAAACCACATACTGTAGTGATTGGTTATGATCATCACTTTGGCAAAGGCAGACTTGGTAATTTTCAATTACTAGAGCAAGTGGGGCAAGAAAAAGGTTTTGTCGTGAACGAAATATCAGAGCAAGTACTTGAAGAATCTGTGGTGAGTTCTACAAAAATAAGAGCATCCATTGCTGCACATGATATTGAAACCGCTAATACCTTTTTAGGTTATCCTTATTTTTTTGACGGCCTGGTTGTAGAAGGTAATAAAATAGGCCGAACCATTGGCTATCCAACCGCTAATTTGCATATTGCATCAGAAGAAAAACTCATTCCGAGTGATGGTGTTTATGCTGTTCGAGTTTCCATCAATGACAGAAACGAAGTCTATAATGGCATGATGAATATTGGCGTAAGACCTACTATTGACGGTAAAAAAAGAGTGGTTGAAGTAAATATCTTTGATTTTGACGCCGATATTTATGGCGTACAATTAAAAGTGGAACTCTATTATTACTTAAGAGGCGAAGTAAAGTTTGAAGGACTGGAAGGATTAAAAGCACAACTTTTACAAGACAAAAACAAAGCCGCCGCTTTACTACAATAAGCTATTTAACTGATCATTTTGACGGCCAATTCCTTTAGTAAACCAGCGTCAGAAGTTCCAGCATCGTGCACGCCAATGCTTCTTAAATTGTATTGATGCAACAGTAATAATACTTTTTCGATGCCCTCATAATCATAACGTCGAGCAGTGGCAATATATTCCTTTACAAAAAACGGATTTACGCCAAGCGCCGCAGCTGCAGACTGTTCTGTAATACTTGGAAGGCTATACAGCATAAATACTTTACTAAAATAATTGTAGAGCGCAGGCAGGATCATTTGAATAGGCGCCGCTTTAGGATTGGCCTCAAAATAATGAATGATACGAATGGTTTTAGCAAGGTCTCTTTTCCCTAGCGCATCTTGAAGTTCAAATACATTAAAGTCTTTACTAACGCCAATATATTTTTCGATATCGTCTTCTGTAATATTTTTTCGGCCCGCTAAATTTACCGCTAATTTTTCTACTTCATTTTGAAGTCTACTTAAATCATTTCCAATATGATCTACGAGCAAATGAAGCGCTTTTGGTGCAATGGTTAATTTGTGTGATGCCACCATTTGATTGACCCATTCAGGTAGCTGGCTATCGTACATTTTTTTGGTAGACAGCATTTCCCCTTTTGACTTTAGGGTTTTTGCTAACTTGGACCTGCCATCTACTTTTTTTTCTTTGTAGCTCACTACAAAAATGGTAGAGGAGAGTGGATTGTCTATGTAGGATTCTAATTTTTCAATATCACGCATTTGCTGCGCTTCTTTTAAAATAACCACTTGCTTTTCTGCAAACATCGGGTAACGCATACAAGCATTTACCACCGATGACCAATCGGCATCTTTTCCATAAAAAATAGAAAGGTTAAAACTAGCTTCAGACTCTGATAAAATCTTATGTTCAGCGTAATTGACCACCTGATCAATAAAAAAAGGCTCGTCCCCTTCTAGCCAATAAATTGGCTTGAAGTTCCCTTTTTTCCAATCGGCAATGATTTTTTCGGCAGACATGCTGCAAAGATGCTAGAAAATTGTATCAAAATGCTAAAACTACCCTGGTTTCAATCGATTTTATTTAATTTGCACCAAAACATATAAATATGCCAGTAACCAACGGAAACAATAGCAACAACAAAGGAATTATTCTATTTTTAGTTTTGGCCCTAGTAGGAAGCTGGGCATACTTTTTGTATAGTAAAAAACAGCACCAAGACACGGTTACCCTCATGGAAACCAAAATTCAATTTGTAGATAGCAGTAGAGGTGCCATCCAAGAAGCATACGACATCGTTTCTGCAAAAGCAGATTCGTTAACCCTGAACAACAGTCAATTACAGGGCGCACTCGCAGAAAGAGGCAATGAAATTCAGCAATTAAAATCAAAAATAAGCGCTATCATAAAAAACAAACAAGCTACTGATGCGGATTTATCTTTAGCCCGTCAAATGATTCTTGAATTAAATGGTAAAGTAGAAGGTTTATTTGCAGAAATTGAAAAGTTAAAAGGCGAAAACAAGCAACTCAATATTGCCAATGAACAATTAAACACCGAAAAATCTCAACTTACAAACGATAAGCAAAATTTAGAGCAAAACTTAACTGCTACTAAAAAAGAACTTGATGAAAAAGTAGATGTAGCTTCTACCCTACATGCATCAAATATTGGTATCGCAGCACTTAATGTAAAAAACAATGGCGCTGCAAAAGCAACAACTTCTGCAAAACGTGCCGACCTTATCCGTATTTCTTTTACACTGGACCCTAACAGAATTGCGGCATCTGGCACTAAAGATATTTATGTTTGTATCACAGGTCCTGATGGCAAATCTATTTCAGAAGGCGCTTCGTTTAACACCAGAGAAGATGGTAGCAAAAGTTATACGAGTAAATTAAGCGTGAATTATGAGCAAGGAAAAGCTAGCCAAGTTAGCTTTGACTGGAAACAGGCAGATGCTTTTCAAATGGGTAATTATAAAATCGAAATTTATAACAACGGATTTAAAATTGGAGAAGGTATGACAAGCCTTAAAAAAGGTGGCTTGTTTTAATTGACCATGAAGCAATATAAATGGTCGGGCTTACTCGTTTTTATTGCCATACTATTTGTATGCGCCACTATTTTTTATTCGACGTATGTAGCAGGTAAAATTGCCAAGACTGAAAAAAAATATGTGCGCGAATGGATACAAGCGCAACAAACCATTTTAAGTAGCAAAGATAGTAGCAATTTAAATCTTGCCACTCAAATTAGTGCCGACAACGAAGACATCCCCATCATTGAAACCAACGAAAAAGGGGTACCTACCGGCAACGCCCTAAACTTAGATACTGCGAGCATTGCATCAGATAGCTTATACCTGAAAAATAAGTTATCAGATTTTAAAAAGTATTCTAGAGAACCCATCGTTGTGGTTATTAGTGACTCACCATATGTAGCCAACCATTATTACTATGGTCCTAGTCAACTATTACGAGAAGTAGAATGGTATCCATATATCCAACTTCTTATTGTGGCTTTATTTGTATTTATCGCAGTAAGCTCATTACGTTCACGGTATAAAAATGAGCAGGATAAATTATGGCTAGGGATGGCCAAAGAAACGGCGCATCAACTAGGCACGCCGGTTTCTAGTCTTCAGGGATGGATTACTTTATTAAAAGAAAAAGAAACCAAAGACCCCATTGTTTTTGAGATTGAAAAAGACATTGAAAGACTGCAACTTATTTCGGATCGTTTTGGGAAAATAGGGAGTGCCCCACAACTATCACGAAGCAATCCATTTACAGAAATTGAGCGGATGGTAGCTTACATGAAACTTAGATCCAGTAAGCAGGTTGTATTTGAATGTAATTTACCCGCCGAAGTTTTTGTAATGCTTTCAGCGCCACTTTTTGACTGGGTATTGGAAAATCTAATTAAAAATGCACTGGATGCTACAGATGGCGCTGGTAAAATAACCATTTTGGCTATGGTGCAAAATAAGGAAGTAAGTATAACAATTACAGATACAGGTAAGGGTATGGACAGCGAAACTGCCAATCAAATATTTGAACCAGGATACACTACCAAAAAACGTGGTTGGGGACTTGGACTTCCGCTGAGCAAAAGAATTATGGAAGGCTACCACCAGGGAAAATTATTTATCAAACAAACTGAGCCAGGTAAGGGTACAACATTTTGTTTGCAATTACCTGTTGTCGACTAATTACTGCAGCACAACCGCGCTTAAAGCAGGTAACTGTAAAGTAAGTTCATACCATTTTTTTTGAGTGTCCACGCAAACACATGGTATAGCTGGGTTGTAGACAACACCCGTTCCCCAAAAATCTTGATGGTCACTATTAAATATTTCCTGCCACTCCTGTTTACCTTGCACGCTAATTTTCCAATCATGCCTTACAACAGGTGTAGCATTGATAATGATAACAATATCATCAGCTGGATTTTTTCCTTTACGTTTAAAGGCCATTACAGATTCGGATCTGTGCTGTAAGTCTAGCCATTCAAAACCAGCAGGATCAAACTGAAGTTCATACAAAGCAGGGTGTGTTGTATACAGCTCGTTTAGCTTTTGTACACAATATTTCATACCGCCATGGCTTGGGTGTGCTAGTAAATGCCAAGGAAGTTCTGTTTTATAATTCCATTCGGTGGTGGCAGCAAACTCATTACCCATAAATAAAAGCTTAGCACCTGGATGCATATACATATAGGTATAGAGAAGCCTTAAATTAGCAAACTTCTGCCATTCATCACCAGGCATTTTATAAATCATCGGGCTCTTGCCATGCACCACTTCATCGTGACTAAGGGGTAGCATAAAATTTTCATCGTAATAGTACATCATACTAAATGAAAATTTATCCTGAAGCCCAGACCGCATTAGGGGATCTGCCTTAAAATAATCAAGGGTATCATGCATCCATCCCATCATCCATTTCATACCAAAACCAAGTCCATACATAGATGTTGGCTTACTAACACCCGGCCAATCGGTGGCTTCTTCTGCAATGGTTTGAATATCCGGAAAATCGCGGTAGAGTGTTTCGTTTAAATCTTTGATAAATGCAACTGCTTCTAAATTCCCATCACCTCCTAGTTCGTTGGGCTCCCACTCTCCTTTTTTTCTACTGTAATCTAACCGAAGCATAGAGCTAACCGCATCTACCCGGAGTCCATCAATATGAAACTTATCCATCCAAAAACGCGCACTACTAATTAAAAAAGATTTTACTTCACCGCGTTTATAATTAAAAATATAAGAGTTCCAATCGGGATGAAAACCTTTACGCATATCGGCATACTCGTAGGTATGTGAACCATCAAATAAATAAAGACCATGTGCGTCGTACGGAAAATGCGATGGCACCCAATCTAAAATAACACCGATGCCTGCGTTATGAAAAGCATTTACAAATGCTGCAAAATCTTGGGGGTTTCCAAACCTAGAAGTAGGCGCAAAAAATCCAGTTCCCTGATAACCCCAACTGCCATCAAATGGATGTTCCATAACAGGCATGAGTTCGATATGCGTAAAACCCATTTCTAAAACATACGGGACCAACCTTTCCGCTATTTGCGCATAGGTATTGTAACTTCCTTCATCGGAAGGAAATGGACGCATCCAACTGGCCAAATGCATTTCGTACACCGAAATAGGTGCATCTAATGCATTTTTATTTTTACGATGCTCCATCCAGTTTTGATCGGACCAATGGTAATTTGTTTGCCAGGTAATGGATGCTGTATCCGGTCTTTTTTCGGCGTAATGTGCAAAGGGATCTGCCTTATTTAGCCTCACCCCCTCAAATCCATGAATATGGTATTTATAGAGTTGCCCCGCTGCTACATCTGGAATAAAGCCCTCCCATATGCCAGATGAATCTGGTCTAACATACAGCGGATGAGATAAATCATTCCATCCATTAAAATTACCGGTAACAAAAACTGCAGTAGCACTTGGTGCCCATACTGAAAAATAAGTACCTGCATGACCATTTACATGAAGCTGCTTGTTTCCAAACAAATGATACAGCTGATAATGGGTGCCAGCCTGAAAATTGCGCACATCCACATCTGAAAATAAAGAGTATTCCCAAACAGGTGCTTTTACGGGATGTAAAGAATTTTCAGTTGCCAATGTTATTGTTTGATGTAAGGTACAACCTTTATTTATTCAATTCTATAATCCACATTTGCTTTGCAGGAATAGAAAATTGAGCACCAATTTGATAGCCCGTTACCACTTCTTTTCCGCCTTTAAACCCATTAGTTAGTTCGGCGTAATCAGAAAACTGAACGTCTTGTGCTTTGTCGTTGCTATTTACAACACACATGATGGTTTGGTTGTCTGCTTTTCTGAAATAAACAAAATAGCCGTCTTTAGGAACAAACATGGTTGTGGTTCCCTTTGTTAATGCAGGCGATCCTTTTCTAAAATTGGCAATTGTTTTTACAAAATTGAAAGCGTCATTTTCTTTTGCGTTTCTGCCACTGGCTTCAAATTTATTAACCGCATCACCCGGAAATCCACCCGGAAAATTTAGACGCACCATGGCATCACTTGGGTTCATAAAGTTTTTCATCAAAATTTCTGTGCCATAGTACAACTGAGGAATACCTCGGGTTGTATACAATAAACCAATACCCATTTTAAATTTATTATAATCTTCACCAACCATCGATAAAAAACGGTTGTTATCGTGATTGTCTAAGAAAATACTATTATTTAAAGGATTCTTGTATAAAATATCTTGCGATAAAGTCACATACAATTTAGACAAGCCGTTATCCCAACTAAATGGCTGGTTTACGGCATCTAAAAAACTATAATGTACTGGAAAATCAGTAACACCTTCTACATTATGTTTAAAAGGAACATCCATGGTATTGCGCGTAAAATAGGCAGTACCCGTTACAGATCTAGAAACTGTTTCACCAAAAATGGTTAGCTTGGGATATTCAAGCATTAATGCATCGTTTACGCGGTTCATAAACGCTTCATCACAATATTTATAAGTATCTACCCTCCAACCATCAACACCGAATGTTTCGGTAGTCCAAATAGCGTGCTGAACTAAATAATTAGAAACATAAGGATTGCGCTGATTTACATCCGGTAAATGCGGCACAAACCAACCATCTAACATTTTCTTTTTATCAATCGCACTTCCATTGTTTGAATACACGGTTTCTTCTCTATGTGTACTACCCGTATAGCTATTCCACTGATTGATCCAATCAAGAGCCGGGGCATCATCATGCATCCAGTGCTTATCACCAACATGATTATAAACGGCATCCTGAATTAATTTTAATCCATTCTTATGCATGGCATCCGATAAAGATTTGTATGCCTCGTTGCCACCAAAACGTTTATCCACTTTGTAGTGATCGGTAAACCAGTATCCATGATAACCACTCATCCAACCTGCCGCTTCTTTACTTTGTGGCATATCATTTTCAATAATGGGACACATCCAAATAGATGTCATACCCAGTTCCTTGATATAATTTAAATGATTTTCTACCCCTTTTAAATCACCTCCATGACGAAGGAGTATATCACTTGCATTGGCTACAGTATCACGCATGTCTTTAAACGCATCATTGGTTTTATTGGCGTTGCTGAAGCGGTCTGGCATGAGTAAATAAACCGCATCATCACTACGTACCCCTTGCGCGAATTTTGTTCCGTTGCCTTCTCTTCTATTGAGTAGCGCCCAGTCGTATACGGTTACTTTGCCTGCATTGGTAGTACTAATTTTTACATTACCCGCTTTTGCAGTAGGCGCAATAGTAAGATCAAGCGCCACATATTTACCATTTGTAAAGCTGTGGGTTTTGGTTAAGGTCACCCCTGGATATTTTACCTCAAATTTTGCCTTTGAAAAACTAGGATCTGTGCTTCTTATAAGCACTTGTACTTTATTTAGTTTCATACCAACAAACCAATTGGTAGGATACATAGTCACTTGCTGTGCAAAAATAAAATTTACAAAACACACAAAGGATACTAAAGAAATGATTTTTTTCATGTTTATTATTTTCAAAATTCAATCAATTATTTACTGGCCAGTTTTGATGCACCAGGATCATACACAAATAAAACACTCACCGATGCGCATAGCATTAAAAACCCTGCAAGCACAATCGCATAAATGGGTTGACCACCATAAATATGCTTCACAATCCAACCACCGCAAATTCCATTAACAATTTGAGGAAGGGTAATAAAGAAATTAAAAATACCCATGTATATACCAAGTTTTCCAGCCGGAATAGAGCCTGATAAAATCACATACGGCATGGCTAAAATACTAGCCCATGCAAGTCCTACACCAATCATAGAATAGGTAAGCATGGCTGGATCGGTAATAAAGTAAATGGATACTAGACCAATACCTCCTGCAAACAAAGAAAATGCATGTGTCCCTTTTCGTCCTAAAAATTTAGCAACCAACGGTAAGAATAATGCGTAAATAGCAGCTACTAAATTATACGTACCAAATGCAGAACCCACTTTATTCCCTGCCTCGTTGTATGCCACAGATAAAACATCATCACCAGATAATTTATAAACATGTGTTGCAACTGCATCGGTTGTAAAAACCCACATACTAAAAAGTGCAAACCAAGAAAAAAATTGAACCAGCCCTAGTTGCTTCATGGTACGGGGCATTTTTTTGAAATCAACAAAAATTTCTGACAAGCCTGCTTTTTTAGTTGCCTCTGATTGTTCACCATGGTACTGCTCATACTGAGCAGGTGGATATTCTTTAGAAAAAAATACCGTTACTAAAATAGCGATTATAAATACCGCGGCCCCAATATAAAATGCATACTTGATATTGTCTGCAACGCCCGATGGACCTGCTTCTTGAGAGAATCCCAGTTTTGCTAACCATCCTGGAAGTTCAGATCCTGCAACGGCGCCAACGCCAATTAAAAACGTTTGCACCGCAAACCCACTCGTACTTTGTGCGTCCGGTAAATTATCTGCTACCAGCGCTCTAAAGGGCTCCATCGCCACATTAAATGAGGCGTCCATGATCATCACAATACCCGCGCCAATCCAAAGTGCTGGAACGACAGAAGCAACAGCACCCGCATTGGGTAAAAATAAAAGTGCAATAGAAGAAAGTAGAGCACCCACTAAAAAGTATGGTTTTCTTCTTCCAATTCGGTTCCAAGTTCTATCGCTGTAATGTCCAATAATGGGTTGCACGAGCATACCCATGAGTGGAGCAACAATCCAAAACGCAGGGAGTTGATCTACATCGGCACCAAATGAACGGAGTATTCGGCTAGCATTTCCATTTTGAAGTGCAAACCCAAATTGAATACCCAAAAAACCAAAACTCATGAAAAAGATTTGGCCTAAGCTTAACCTTGGTTTAGAAACCGTATTTGACATAGCAATCGTATTTAGCAATGTGTAAA
>JACCDP010211745.1_pt1 | contig 19374 bp, 34 predicted proteins | sample 7445841 | NCBI WGS metagenome assembly JACCDP01 (sample SAMN15323441, study PRJNA562643) | freshwater metagenome | isolation source: river surface water | place: USA:Blue River Watershed | collected 2017-08-17
ATAGCCAACTCTTTAAGTTCCTTAGTGTGTTTGTTAGCTGCTGATAGTTCGCTCTCGCCACCATTCATCATAGACAACCCATCAACTACCAATAAGTCAACACGACCTAAACGCTCACGAGTATCTACCAATGCTTGTCGGTAATGACTACTATCCATAGAGCCATCGGAAGATACCATAAGGCGACTACCATACATCTCTACAATGTTCTTTTGAATGAACTCTCGTGCTGCTTGTTTCTCTGCTTGGTAAGCCTTTCTTACTGCCTCACTAACCGAGCCTTGATAATCTTTATTATTAAAAGATTGGGATATAGTTCTGTCTAATACGGTAGATGAACTCATTTCCATAGAACTATATAAGCCTACTTGTTTGCCCTCTCTAATGTTCTGTAACAATACTTGCTGACAGAATAAAGACTTCTTAGAACCTGCGTAACCTGCTACAACGATTAATTTACCACGAAGCTTACCTTTCATATCCTCATCAATACGTTTAAAACCTGTCCATACAGGGTTGGTCTCATCAAGTTGTTCTTGCTCCCATTCTGGTAACAAATCACTAAGGGGTTTAAACATAGCCTTCTTGCTTGCACCTTTACGTCTTAGCTTTTCTTGAGCATGGCGCATAATCAATTGCATTTCGCCATCAGGAATAGGGTTGCCTGATAACTGATTAGCGTTCTGAACGATTTGATACACAGCATCAGGATATAAACCTTTCTCCAACAACATAGTTGCTTGAGCAAAGTATTTGGTGTTACGACCACCTTCCGTTGCAGGGGCAAAGAAGCTATCCATATTCTCTACACCTAAATCTACTACGCTATCACGCTGAGCAACTGACTCCCATAAATCAGATAGTTTCTGATTGAACTTAGGGTTATAAGTTTTGGATAGTTTCCAATCGGTGCGTGGCACTTTAGCTAACTCTCTAATGCCTGTGTCACCTAACTCCATAACCTCATCGTAACCTATTGGTATCTTGTATAACCCTGATTTTATATTCTTAGAGTTAACTAATCTAAAGATACGAGTAGCATCATAGATAGCAGTATCTATATCAGTTACTTGGCTACCTACTTTAATCTTGGTTACAAAGTCTTTAACGAATTGATTGAGTACTTCCGAACCTTTAATCTCGCCTAACATAATCTCAGGTATCTCTACGTGGTAACCCTTGTTGCCACTAAAGTATATCTTCAAATCATCAGGGTGTATCTTAAACTCTGAGTTAAGGTAACGGATAAGTTTTATTAAGCTATTCCGTGCTTCAGCGCCATTAGTGGCATTGTCGATGTCCAGGTATATGCTATTGGTGTAAAGTTTCCCATTGAATCCACTAACACCACCTTGTAGGTGAACGTACTCGTGGATGTCTGCACTATATTGAAAAAGACTTTGATAGGCTTCGTAGTCTCTCGGCTCATATGTTATTTCGTTTATAGGAACAATAGTATTCCTGTTGTGAAGTGATTTTAATACAAGTTCTTTATACATTGGTCGGATTTTATATCAAAGAATAGAGAGGGTAGAAACCCTCCCTCTAACTTTGATTGTGTTGTGTTGAAAAAATTATTGCAATTTATGGGTTTTTCTTAACTCTTCAGAATATTTTTCTAACAATTCTCTACCTTCTTCATTTAAAATAATGTAGTTGTTTGCTAATGAGTCAATTGCAGCAGCATTACTTATGTCTCTTCTAAAAGCTTCTTTAACATCTTCTGTTACCCTAAAGTCCATATCTTTTAATATCCAATTCATTCGGTCTCTATAATGACTAAATAATCTTGTAGCCTTTGGGTTATTGTCCGTTTCTTGTATGAAAAATTCTACATACTCTTGAGACATCTTTAAATAAAGCAATGACTTTGATAAATATAATGTTGTACTCATAGTTTAAGTTTTAGTTTTAACATTAGTTCTCTTATTTCTCTTTTGAGTTCTTTCTCAATTTTCTCGTGGCGTTCCAACTGCTTGCATATTTCCTCAATACGCTTTGTTGTATCATTAATTAAGTTCATGGTCGTTTATTATTAGTTCTATAATATTGTTATAATCTTCAGCAATTCTGTCTTCATATTTAATTCTATCGCTTATAACTCGGATGCCATGAAGGGCTGTTGTGTGGTCTTGCGTAGCAGGTCTGTAATAATCAGCACACTCTTTAAGAGACATTGATGTATAACTATGGAGAATTTTGAAAGCCATTTGCCTTGCTATTACATAAGTTTGCCTTCTATTCTTTTCTCTTAAATCAATGCCACCATAATACTTACTAATAGCGTTTGTTATTGTCTCTGCGTTAAGCGACTTACGTTTATTGAAGTATGGTCTATTGCATTCGCTACATATACATACCCTTGGGTCTTCTTTAAATGCTTCAAGTAATTCTTCCATTGTTATTTCTTTTTAGTTAAGTCAAAATAGTAATCTGTGTGGGATATCTCACCACTATATTTAGGGATAATCTGAATAGAGAACCCACAGTATCCATCTCCAAAGTTGTGTTGTACCCAAGCAGATGGTGGGGCAAAGCTCATAAAGTTTCTGTAATCAAACTTCTTTGTTCTATCATATCCTATCCTATGAAGGTCACCTTTCTCAAGATGAATAAATTTATTCTTGATGCCAAAGTGGTCAATGTATTCGTTGATGAAAGCTACAGTCTTATCATTCAATTGGTAAGGCAACCCTTTAAACATATACTTGTTGTCTTTACCGTGGGTTATGATAAAAGCATGGTCACCATAATCAAAGTGACTCATAAACTTTTCAAGAATATAAAAATCAACTACCGACTCTTCATATACTCGGTCAAGTATCATCTTGATAGCCATGTTAGATATAGAAGCAAAGCTTCCAGCGTGGTTATCATTACACACATTTCTAATTAAGAACTTGTTTGCAATGCCTTTGTCAATGCATCTTTCTATTAAAGAAAGTTTAGCAGACACAAAAGTTTCAAACGCTTCTGTTGAACTCATATTCTGTTCTAACTCGTGACCACCTCTTGTAGTCTTACCCTCGTAACCGTCTAACCCATCGCCTAAGTCATCAATGATTAGCAAGTCAAATGTTCCGTTGCTATTGTAATGATGTAGTATTCGGCTATAAACATAGTCAATATTGTGGTAGAATATATCTCTGTTGTAAGAGTATTCAAACATACCACCATTCTTAGGGTTAGGCTCAAGACCAACGTGCATATCACTAAGGGTTACCTTAATGGCTACAGGTGTGTCAAGTTGTTTAATTACGTTTGGTTTGCGTATACCACCTTTAAGGTAGGTGTCACAAATCTTTTCTATGGATTGCAAGAATGAAGTAGCCCTATCGTATGGGTTAAGAGCATTGATAGAAAAGTGTTCACCTTTATACCAATAATGTTTAACCGATGTTATAGGTATACCTACTGCATCACACTCTTGTTCGATAGCTAATTTTATATCTTGTTCTTTCATGGGTTAGGTTAGTGGTCCATCAAGCTCCCACACTTAAGTGAGAGCCGTGGACCGATTAGTTAAAATGGTAAGTCATCGCTTACAGCAGGTTTCGCTGATGTAGTTGTTGCTTCTCTTGGTTCGCTAATTTGGATTGATAAGAATGTAGAGCCAGACTTGGATTGCTTCTTCCAACCTGCAATCTGCATTTTCTTTCCATTGATAAGAACATTACCATTGTAGTCAGGTTGTTTGTCTGACGTTTTCTTTTCGTTAATGAATAAAGAACCTTGTCCTTCTCTCATTTCATATGTAGTACTCATATTATATACTCGGTTGACCTATTACCGAAAGGGTTTAGTTATTCTTCAATTTGTTTTGTTGCCCATGCAGGAAGTCCGATTGAATGGATATCCCAACCTTTATCCCATAAGCCTTCTTTTTTTGCGTAGTTAAAGATAGCTAATGCATTATCTAATAACTTCTGACCATACAAGTGATAGTCCTTATCAGCTTCTATAAAGTAAGCTCTGTAAGGCGCTACTGTTTGGATAATCAAGTAAGTAGTATTAGGATAGTAATCTAACCCAAACTCTTTCTTAGCAAGTACGCCATAGATAGCAGCTTGCATAGGATACTTAAGGTTAAAGAAAGAAGCAATCAACCTGTCAGCAGATGTTTCACTTGTAGTCTTAACCTCTATAACTCTATCGTTATAACAATCTATAATACCTTTGAAAGGTAAGTCAGATATGGGTTGGTTAATTACAAACTCAGTCTTACCAGCGTTAATGATATCCATAACTTCATCAGGGATATATTTAATGCAACGCTCTGCTTTATCTACTTCTTTGTCTTTAATTACAATCTTGCCCTCATTAGCTTTGAAGAACTCAGCTTTAGCTTCAAGTTCTGCTTTAGTTCTACCAAACTCAGGTGATATAACAAACTTGCTACCGAACTCGTGTGGTTCTAATACAAGCGTATGGATAATAGAACCAAGTCTCATTGCCTCGGTAGGCTCGTCAGGTTCGTACATTAGTTTGTTTGTTATCTCCCATTGGAATTTAGCAGGGGAGTCTAATAAGTTTTTAGCGGTCGAGAAGGAAAGTCGAAACTCAGGTGAGCTCAACCAGTCCATGAATAATTGATTTGCCATTAGAATGATAAGTCTTTTTTAGGGTTAAAACTTGCTTGACGTGGTGCAGATGTCTGTTCGCCAGATGCATCAGTATCTTTATCGGTAACTAAACCAAGTGCTGATGACAATGCATATCTACGAATGTAGGTAATAGCAGAGCCTAATACTTGGAAGTCATTCATACCTTTAAGCTGAACACCTTGAGGAATAGTTGCAGTTGAACTAATATTCTCACCGCTCTCGCAATGGAAGATAGTAGTTTGCAATCCGATGTCTGTCATCATTTGCGTGAAGCCTAAACCATGCTTCTTCATTAATGGGTTGATGATGTTGAAAATTGCAGGAAGGTCAGCGTAGCTGTAACCATACCCTTGAGTACCCTTGTGTATCACAGGGACTTCTTGTTGGAATGCCGCGAGGGCTTTGTACAGATTTGTCATTGTGTTGTTTTTAGTTGTTATAAATTGAGAGGTAGAATAGTTTCGCTCTATTGGGTTGTGAGCCCACACTCGTAGTGACTACCTCGCCTTTACCAAAGCAAAGGTAGTATTTTAAATTAACATTTCCAAATTTTTATGTGAATTATTTTAAAGATTTTTTTAAGTGTTCAATAGTTTCTTTTACAAACTTATTGCCACTTGATGTTGAGACCTTATGCTTGCTACACATTTCTTCAAACGATTGTTCAATTAAATTATATTTAGATAGCAATAAGTCTTTTGTTTTTTCATTCAGCGTACCAATGTGTTCAAATGCTATTGAGTATTCAGTTACGCTATATATCTCGTAAGAGTATATGCCATGGTCTGATACAAAATCTATTTCATCAGGCTGACTGTTAGTTGATACGATTGCAGTTGTTGCAGACAACGCACCGAGTGCTGCTGCCATTTCCATTGTTACGTTTTGTTTTAGAACTACGTCAAGGGGTATCATTCTTTCGTCTAGTTCCATTACAGCTACAGCTGTGTCCATCATTTTTTTAAGTTTTTGTGATGCTCTTAAAGGTGAGTAAGTAATCTTAACTATACATTTATTTTTCTCTATAAAGTCTATTATATATTTTCTACTATAGAAGAAACAATATGATGATAGTTTAGCCTTACCAAACTCTGAATACTTTTCATTATTGTACTTATCAATACCTAATATGAAACCCATAACGGCTTCTTGTAATAAGTCACTTACTAAAAACCCAGGTTGCCAATACTTAATAGCAACATAAAGCATTAGCTTCATATATCCTTCAACAATCTTATCTCTATACTTTAATTCTCCTGTGGACTTATAGAGTTTGAATAACTCCATAGCCTCTTCATTCTTCATCTGTGCTGCCTTTCTCTTAAAGATAGGGTCGTTCAGTAATATAGACAACGAGTAATCATTGTCAAAGTCAATGTTAGAAGGATTTAAAAGAACTGATTTGAAGCTATTGCCCACGATATATTGTTTTAATTGGTCCTGCTAAGTAATCTTCCCATATACCACACATATATTCGTATGGGATATTAGTTGATACTGTTTCCCAAGGACCACCACTTAATACTAAAGATGCCAATCCATAAGTAGCTTCCGTTTCTAATGAGCCAGTTGGTTTAATAGCTATAATACTTTCCATCTTAACTCCCATATCCATCCAACACTTGCTATCCATACCTGTGATACCTTCTAACCCTAAGTCAGGCGTAGAGTCATCATTACATTCTACTTCAAAGTATAGAATGCCACCCATAACAATTCTATAATTGTCAGGGTTCATACTAAAGCGTACGTACTCTTTTTTTCTTTGAGGTCTACTGCCCATAGTTTTAAAGTTTATAACAAAGATATGCACATTGTTTAACCATTAGGTTAATACTTATCCACAACCTTCTTCAAACTTAACGTCACTAATTACTTGGATTTCGACAATGATTGTATTTTTCATGTCTATATTATAATACGTTAATTATCTGATAGTTAATAGGGAAGATATATTTGGCTCATCGCCAAACTCTTTCTTCCATAAGTTTTTAATTTCTTGGTATCTTGTATTGGTGTGAATATCTTTTAGTAATTCTAATAATTTATCATTCATTTGTGCTTCTCTGATTATCTTTCCTGTCTCATCTACAATTACAATCTTATTGATTATAATCTTTCCGTCCTTAATTTCTGCGTCGTGTATCTTAACGTATAGTTCCATTAGAATTTACTTTCATTGTCAAACCATCTCGGCATAATCTTATCATACCATCTACCCTTTCTTACTACATTAGACTCATCTTCTTTACCTTCGTAGTGTTCCTTAGCAATCTTACAGATGTTATCTGTTATCCTATCGGTTACCTCAGGGTTAGATATGTTAGCCATCTTGAGTAGGTGTTCTACTTCCCAGTATATTAGTTGTCTCATAGTTTACGTTTTTTAAGCCCTAAGTATACACAAAGGGCTAAGTAAAAAGAAAATGTTATTAGTGCTGTCATATTAATTAGGGTTTACTTCTGGTCCTTCAGCTTCTCCTCTAAGGATATCTTGTATTGCTTCTCCTGTTCCAAGAGCTCCATCTTGAAACCCTGCTTTGTAACATAACTCTATTAAGCTATCTATCATGTCTATAGAAAGTAATTCATGAACTTCTTTATTAGCTAATTCAAGTAGGTGGTCTTTGAACTCTTTTAATTTTGCATCCATTAATTCAGTTGCGTCAATCTCGTAGATTTTCTTTTTCATTTGATTTGGTTTTATAGTTTATTAATATTCATTCTTGTTTGTACTTCTAATTGTTTTCTGTTGTCGTAGTTACTACCCCTGAATTGAGGATTAGTTTCTTTTAACTTACGAGCAGCCCTTGTGATACTATCAGATGATGCCAGCATATTGTTGCTATACATAGTTAGAAAGTTCTCAAAGGTTACATCACCTTGTGTGGTAGCCCTGACTTGTTTGTGCCATACAACAGCACATAGATAGTTATCACTTTCTCTTGCTTGAGGATAGTTCTTAAGGATATCTTCTACGAAGTCCTTTACAGCTTTGATTTTAGTTATTGGGTTAGCCATGATTATTAGTTTAATAGTTTAACAATTCTTTGTTTATAAATTCTATTAGTTCTTCCATACCTTCATCACCAAGTAATTCATCAGGGTCAATACCACACATTAATATATCTTCAATGATATAGTGTTCTTGTATCCCTAAGTCTGACTCTTTGGGTTGATGATATGCTGTATAGGTTACAGGAAACCCTTTGTAGTTTGTTTGTCCCATAGTTATTTTTTTATTGGTTAGTATAAAGGCTCCATTCTAAGCACTCATCAGAAGATAAGTCGCAAGCAATGTCTATATTGTGTAAACAATCATAAGCTGTATGCCCACCATAAAAAGTTTGAATATGATGACACAAATCTTCACTTGAGTCAATAGACCTATATATAGCTCTGACATCATCTTTAATCATTGCAATTCTGTGTTGATACTCTTCAATGATTTTAATTAAATCATTATAGGATAAATCTTCATACATAATAATAATATTTAAGGGTTAAAAGATACGGCAGGGCTTAAACTTTAATGGGTTGATATGATAGGAAGGCGAGTATATGCAAATCACAATCCCTGCATTCAAAAGTTTAAAAAGGTAGTCTATTACTACATTGTGGACAATATACTCTATTAAAACACCGAACATCTAAAGACTCGTGCTGAGAGTATACCATTCATTAGAGTCTATATAGTACGACAAGACTAAAAATAAAAATGGCTAATCGCTATTGGTGGAGGAGGACACCGTCAAGCAAAAAGCCATCAAAATTTTTATTCTTAAAGATTACCAAGTGCCTCCACAATTAATAATCTATTTATATAATACGTTAAAACAAAAAGCGTAGAGACAAATCTGTAGAAAATCTCTACGCCCTATATGTTGGAACAAATCGTTATGCAAATATACAAAAAGTTATATTAAACTTCCTAATAAAGTTATCCACATACTTATCCACAAAGTAATTATTTCTTTTTACCTCGTGCCTTTTTATCTCCAGGCATGTCTGATTTACTTCCTCTATTTTTAGAAGCTGACTTCATGACCAAGCCTTTGCTTGTATGAGCCATATCTTTACCCATAGCTTTGTGTTTACCATAAGTACCACGCTTGCGTGACTCAGTAATTAACTCAACTCTTTTCTTTACAACCTTAGGGTCTTTCTGAAACTTCTTATCGTATGTTTCTTTCTTAGATTTACTCTCAGGGTTAGACTTGTAGTATTGAGCTGATGATTTACCTTTAGCTTTATTCGGCATCTTTATTGTATTTACGATACATAATACGTTTTCTTGTACCATTTGTCCTAAGTAATATAGACTTTTCTATCTTCTTATAAAGCTCTAAGAACTCAGGGTCTTTCTTTTTGTAGTTAGATACTGATTGAATATGATATACACAATTCGTATGGCTTACCCCTGTCTCTGATGCACAGCTTCTTGTAGATAAACCACAATACTTCATTAGCATATAACCCATTAGTTTAACTCCATATGCAGCATTATCTACTACATAGGAGTTAACAATGGATTTAACCAAATCTACATTTACATTTCTATTCTTTTTGCTTGGCAACCTTTTCATAGTTTTTATATATGAGCAAAAGTATTAAAGATATAATATATAATACTATAGTTATAATAATACCTTTGAGCGCATTGTAGTACATAAGTGGTATTGATAATACAATAGACCATATGCTACTACCACGCGACTTACTCACCTCTACGTTTTAAAGGGTTGTCATTAAGGTCATCTTCTTGGGATATGCGTACTGCTTCTTCCTCATAATGTTTGTCAAGTAACTCCGAGTATTTAATATGGAGTTCTGTATACTTAACTAATAAATCTTCGTACATTTTTTTAAAGTCAATCATAATATAAATTTTATAAATTACTAAATACTGATTTTGTTGATATCTCACCACCAATAGGTCTCATTGCTTTCTCTACCTTATCTTTAGGATAGAAGTAATTACAGAATGCATCTGCATCAAAGAAGCCTTGTTCTGTTACAGGAAAGTAGTCAGCCCCATGTTCTCTGTTGATATGGTTCTTACCATATACTCTGGCACATAGCCTTGAACAATAGATAGCTTCTTTATACTTAGCGACAAAGTCTTTAACGCAATCAGGGTTAGCGCATATTTTTGGATATTCTTTTTTTTCTTTAGCCATTTCTTTCTTCTTTAAGGGTTAATATAATATTGTCTTTATTGTCTTTGATATAATCCTGTATAGCTTCGTATTCACCTTTCTTAAAGTCGTCCCATTTGCTATTAACAAACTGCCTCCATATAGATGAACCAATATAAAATTGGTCATCATATGGCATAGACTCAAAGTAAGGAATTTCATTTTGCAATAAAGATAAGAATAGATATTGACGATATACCATGGCTAATTAATTTAAAATGGGTGATTGTTACCTTCATTAAGAACTTCTCTGCGTACAAACTCTGCGTGGTCTGCGTGAAGTTGGTCTATTTGGTCATCGCTATACTGACCGACAATCGGTGGCTCTAATGGAAACAAAGTACATAACTTGAACCCTTCTTTCTTTGATTGGGTTAATGTTTCATTGTACAATTTGTTTAACAATTTGCTACACACGGTTGATTTGTGGCAAGCCTCTAAGATTGTAGTAAACATAGCAAGACGCTTTAAGTGGTCTGGTAAGTGCTCAAGGTTGTTTTGATTTTCCATAGTTAGATTAGTTTATAGAGTTAATAAAGAATTGTTTAGGATACTTGCCACCGAATACATACTTGGTAACAGGACACAACCACATTGTGCTAACAAAAGTATAGTCAACTAATGTCTGGTTATGATTATAAACATCATAATACCTGCCTATCGGCATAATTGATGCTATTCTATCACACTTAAGAATAGTGTCAGGTTTTTCTACAGAACTAACATTGATTTCTACAAAGTCCTCGCCATCTGCAAGGTGTTCGCATAACTCGTCAGCACCTTGAACCATCTCAAGATTACCTTTAGTGCCATAGCCTTGGTCAATAAAGTCAGGCATGTCAATGTACCAACGGTTGTCTTCCTTGATGAAACGTAAGTCGATGTCAAAATTTGTGTGGGATTTAGCTAATTGTGTTTTAATTTTTTGCATAAAATAGTTTTGTTTGGTTAAAAGAAAAGAGTTTATAGTGGAAGAAAGTTGGGGGCTTCCACACCCCCTACTACTACTTAAGATATACAGGACTTAAAGGGTCTAAGGTATCATAAGCTGATTTAGGTTGCTCAAATGATTTGTTATAATCATTCACCTCAACATCACGGTCGCTTATGTAATCTTCGCCATGCATCTCATACATCATAGAGTCAAAGCAATCATAACATACCATAGCGTCATTAAAGTCAGGTAAGATTTCTAACTCATCTTTGTGATACAATTCACAACAAGACTCACACATCACGTCCTCACTCTTTGAGTCGCTATCCCATTTGTACTCAGACTTTACATCATATGTATCGTCCCAATCATTGTATACACGAGGGTAACCAATAGATGAGGTTGGCGTGTAAGCTGTGCCATAACCATAGTTATAAGTTTTGTATGTAGGTTTCTTATAGCTATAACTATAAGACCTGTTACTAAACCAACAACCTAAGTCCCAAACACCAGCCTGCTCATTAACAATACGCCAATGACCTAACTCGTTAAAGAATATGAACTTGTTGCCATTGCCAATGCTATACTCGATAAGGTCAAGCATAGTATCGTTATACATAAAGTCCTTAGGCAAACCTTTGAGGAATGCGTTGTTGAATATCTGCGTGTCAGATATAGGGCTGTTGTGTGGAACATGAACATCTAACATACCGTTATGTACAAACCATGTGTCATCTTGCACATGGAATGGGTGACAGTTGTGTTCGTTAACACCACCACTTGTACCGATACGGAAGTGAAGTACGATGTCATTACCTGAACGCTTAGCTTCTTGATAATAACCGTAGAACTTATTGAAGTCGGTCATTTCTTTTTTAGCAACTACCTTGTTGTTCTGGACATACAAGATACCTGCTCCGTCATTATTATTGTCCCAACAATTCTGTAGGATAGATTTTTTAAGAGTTACTGCTTTTGGATTTACGATTGCGATACACATAGTTAAATAGATTTAGAAGTTAAGAAAGGGTTAATGTTTTTATCAGCGATAAACTTACGAAGATAAGGATACTCGTTGTTATCTTTGATGAATGAAAGAAAAGATTTAAGAGACATGTCAGTCTCAGTAATAGATTTTGTATAGTCAAACAATGCTTGAACAAACTCTATATTCTTGAAGAACGATGAGTCATTAAGCGTACCCCTAAAGATACGAATTTCTACTGACTTATCATTCTGTAAATTTACAGCAAGATAACGTCTGCTATTGCCATACTTTTTCTTAGCTTTATACATAAGCTTATCTTGTGTATACTCTGTACTTTCACGAGGGTTATCTGTAAGAGCAGCCCATCGGTCAAGGTTCTCAACCTTACGCTGAGATATCTTGGTAACAAAGTCACTATTGTCAACGAAGAACTTCATGAAGCGATACAGATGCCAGGTTGTAAAAGCATTCTTGCTGATATGAATATGCATACCACAAGTAGATGTATCATAGCTACGATAGCCATTACTACGCAACTCGTGTAAGATATTAGACCATTTAGATTTGTTCTGCTTGATATAAGATATCGTCATAGGGTGGGATACAATTTCAAACCCATCGTCAAGAGAGCCATCACGCTTGAAGTACAACTCGTCGCATTCAATTGCCCTAACCATATCTCTATGAGTTTTAGTACTCGTAGGCTTGCATTCTACCTCAAGCTCAAGACCAAGATATGTATTGTCATTGTCAGATACCTTGAAGAATTTAGGTCGTGGCTTATAGCCATAACTTTTGATGCCACTACTCTCTCCTATGCAACGCTCACATCTATCATCATCGTGGTCATACATACTGCTATGTACATTACGGTCACAACCATCGCAATAATAATAGTCATCATCTCTACAGCTCTCGCATACAAGTACTGTATCGCCTGACCTATTCTCAGCCCTATTCAAATCATCGTTATGAAACGAACTACCACACTCATCGCAATGATTATAATTTTCATCATAACAAGACTCGCAGTAAGAACTATCATTGTGCCAATAGATATCATCTCGATGTATTATGTCATCACAACTATCGCATGAATGATATTGTTCGCTACAACTTTCGCAGATGCGTTCACTACGGCAGTTTTCATAATGGTTGCTGTCACCTTCTAATGTAGTGTTACAGTCAGCACATTCAAATGTTTCTAATTCTTGTGTTGTTGTTGGCATAAATTAAAATTTAGAAGTGAATAAAGATTTTAATTGATTGAAATAAAAATGCCACTCAGCTAAAAGCGAATGGCACATTTGAAAGGCAGGGCTGTCAGGGCACAACCCTACTGCGTGAAGGATTTCGTGTATCATATCTGATATGTTTTAGTTTTGTTGTCTAAATCGAATGTAAGTGTAACCTCTGAATTGGAATGTATTCATTTCAACATCATTGTGGTCATATCGTAAGCAACCATGAAGGGTTTCGTTAGTTGTAACATCTTCATTCATTAATACTACAGGATAAGAACCTTCTATACTTTCGAATGGTGTATAATGATTGCTGGTACTTGTATTTCTTTTAAGCTTGAACCAATCATTATATGTGTATAACTTAGGGTACAACTCTGCAAGTAATTTCTTAATCTCATCGCCACCTTGTTTGAACATATCTTTAGAGTGATTGCCGAATAGATTACGGAAGTGGTCACGCTTAGTTTTAAGGTCTTCGTGTACCCATTCTTCAAAGTAATGGTGAGCATATCTTGACTCGCCACCTACCTCATCTTTAACATAGGTATAGTATTCGTCTCTCTTAATTACCTCATATACACCATTTAGATTAACATAATTCCATTTGTCTGTAAGGCATATTACTTTGTCGGTAGTTACTACTACAGCTTCTTCTGCCTCGTTCTCAAGGTTACTTGTTGGCTCAGGTGTTGGGATTGGGTCATTTGCTCTGCGTACCAACTCTAATGAATAGATAGGAAAATTGTAAGGGATACCAATAAGCCTAACGCCATATCTATTGGCAGCTATTCTATCTACTTGATACTCACGACCTATAAATTCATCCATTATACTTTCGTTCCAAACATTGCTCCAACCTCCGTATTCTGACTCAGTTCTATGGGTTATTCTTACAACATCACGAGGTTGTAAGTTCATTGCAGCAAGTGCAGCATCATATTGCTGTTGGGGTGTTAATTGTTCAGGCATATTAGTAAATGTTGGGTTTAATACGTATTGAAAAAATTGTTCGGTTGATATTTCCATCTCACAATGGTGTGGTATATAATGTTCGCCTGATACCCAATAACCACGCTGTTCGTTGTGTTCGCTAAGTATATAGCCTTCAAGTGTGTCTAAATGACCTGCCATTCTCCAACGTCCTAACATCTCTCTGTTCTCTTCTGTTACTTTGATATGCCAATTGTCAGGTAATACATACTCAATACCTCCATCGTCCATAAGTATTTCATACTCTTCGCTCAAATGTCTTAGCGCATATAAAGTTCTTGATGGTCTATCAGGGTGAACTGCTTTATCAAACACTCTAAATATAGTACCATTATCATATGGGTTTTCTCGCTCAGTTGTATTTGCAAATCCCATTTGTCTAAACATATCTGTCCAATTTGGATAAGAGTGACCTCTGTCGGTCATGCGAACTAAGTCGCCTACATTAATTGTTGCCATTGTAGTTTTATTTATAGGTTAATTAATTTTTTGTGTTATCCCAAATTACTATATCAATAGTAGGGTCAGCAATCATAAATAGTTCTTCGGTAGGTTTGCCACCGTTATCTTGTACTGATAGGGCTTCTTGCGTATCATCAACATAATCCCTGTATTCTGTTAGCCCTTCTTTACATTTTTGAATAGCAATTTCTTGTGCTTCTTCAATTGAAGATGCTTCAACAGAGAATTTAGTACGATACCAAAGCGTTTCTTTTTGGTCGAGGTAAAAGTTGAACTCTTGCATGGGGGTTTATTTTAGAGGTTAATTAATTTTGTGTCCTGTTACTACGCCATAATACCAATCATACCAATTGTCAAAATGTTTTTGACCTTCTTCTGTATATTTGGAGGGCTCATCATCGTCATCACTATCTACATAGGGATAGAAGATTTCACTTGTTTGATACATCGTATCTAATTGGGATTGTGCTAAGTAAGTAGCTAATTCTACAGGGTTGATTTGAATTGTTTGTTCCATACGATTTGTTTATAGGGTTAGTCAATAAGTTCTACATCTGTTGGTGATAATTCAAAATCTAAAGGCGATAGGTTATCAAATTCATAATCTTGTCCTTCGCATATATATTTAGGAATATACCCACACTCGTCAATTAAACCTTGTACGCTTTTTTCAATTTTTCCTGTATTAATCAATTCATTCATACAGCTGTAACCGAATGATTTTACTTCGTCGCTGTCAGAAAAGTACCAATCAAGAAATTTTTCGCGTGTTATTTTATATTTTTCCATATAGTTTTTATTTAAGAATTAAAATTATACCCATTACTATTACTGATAGGACGAATGCGCCCCATACAACCGTTCCGATTGCTGATAAAGCTTCCATAAAGTTCATACTAATTAAAATTAAATGGTTGAGAATGTTTTGCAAAATGATTGTGGCAATTACGGTTCATTCCGTCGCCTTTGCCCCAAGACGCTTTTGGCGTAGAGCAAGAAATTAATGCAACGCAAGTCATGGCAGTTGCAATCGCAATTTTTAAAATTGTCGCATAGGTCATAAAAGAAAAGAGTTTATAGTGGAAGAAAAAAAGAAAGGGGCAATAAAGCCCCAATTTTAATTTAAGTTATTCAATAGATGGGAAGGTATTGGTGGCGTGTAATTGAACACAAAGTCAATTTTGCCATAAGTTACTTTAAGCGTAAAGCTATTGCCATCATTTAGCCATACATGACCAGAACAGTCCCACATAGGGTCTTCGTTTGTTGTTGAAGAGACAAGGTCTAATTTGCTATAAAATTCATCTTCCATAGCGTGAGTACGACTGATAGGCAATTCAGTTAATTCATTGACTACAATAGGGTTATCAAACATAGCGTCCATTGAATAGCATAGATTGATAGATGCACATTTAACATGCTTACGCTTATATCCTAACTTATAGGACATATTGTATTCTAAAAGGTCTAATAGGGTCTTTTCCATATAATTAATCGTTTTTTAGTGAAAGTTTCTCATCAAGGCTCATAAAGAACATTGCTTCAATACAGCCTGTTGTCAAGGCTAAGATGCTCATGCCATATTCTAATTGCGTCTTAGCGACTAAAGAAAAGTACAAGCTTGCAGTTACGGTTACCAATGAGGTAATGCCTAAAATTGCGTTTAGTTTTTTGATAGATGCTTTTTGCATAAAATTTAATTATAGGGTTAAGAATAAAAGAATGATTATAGTGGAAGAAAAGAATAAAAAAAAAGGACTTGTTATTTTAACAAGCCCATTGTATTGCGTGATGCCTTATGATAGTTAGTCCGTACTACGCAAGTATTATTTATTGTATTCGTTTCTTTAATTGCTTTGCCTAAATTTTGCATAAGCTGATTATAATTTATTTGTTTGCCCTCATTGGTAGCGTTTGCTACATTGGTATAACTTTGAGCAACATTACCTTTGCTAAAAGTTTTTAGATTAGTTTTTTTGTAAGAGCGTGTTTGTAAAAAGTTGATATCCATATATTTATATATTTAATTAGTAGGTAAGGGCGATAAGCAAGTCGCTTGCATGCTCATCGCATACAACAATTTTGAATTACCTTACCTTTGCTTTGGTTAATTTATATAATTTGTATATAGCGTAATTGAATTTAATGTAAGGTTATAATTTTTTAGATATGTTTATTTTTGCGTCTGTATTAAATTCGTTACTACCAATGTAACGCATGTCAAAGTATTGCAATAGTACGCTTTACAGCGTTATGTAATACAGCGAATAGCAAAGTGTATTCTTCATACATAAACATAAATGATTAGGACTACAATAGCGTTTCGCTATTTTTTCTTTACACTCATAGCGTTTCACTATGAATTTTGTGTAATATAGTAGTAATTCAAATATATATTGCTTACAAAATTACCTATATATATAATGGCATGCTTTTATGCAATTGCTTGCTTATTGCTTAAATTTACATAGTAGATGCTATCTAAATTTACCTAACTGAATAACTTTGCTGCAAATTATTGCTCCCGAGTCGTAGCGTTTCACTACTTATTGACTTTACAGAATTGCAAAGATAAGGTACTAATTCAAATTTTATGGACGCTTTACAGCGTGCTTTTGTACCTTATTTTAATATCTAATAACTTATTTTTAGTGCCGTAACTTTGTTGCGAGCAAAGTAAAGTACGCTTACTTACGGCATAGTATTACAAAGGTCTATTTAAGACCTTTATAATATCTAACAACATATTTTTTTACTTGCGTATATCTAAAAAACTTTTGTATTTTTTCGCCATTGCTATCTAAAACAAATTCCCTTACAAAATTGCCTTGTTTGTCAATAACTTGTATGCCGTTAACTTTTTTATTTATACTAACAAATTTTTCTAAATCGCTCATAGTATTCAATATAGGCATAGGAGCAAAAGTAGTTTTATTAAATTTTACAAAGGATTTTAATAAAGGCATATCATATTTTTGCAAGTTAGTAAGGTGCTTGCTAAATGATAACTCGGCAATATTATAATCTTCAGTACCTTGCTTGCTTAACGCTTGCAAATCTTTACCCGTTACATTACTTTTTAAGTAAGTTACTCGGTTTACTTTTTTTACTTTAACGCTTGCTTTATTGCTTACGCTAATTGATTTTGTTGCTTTTGCTTTTGCGTTTGATTTTGTTTGTGTGCTCATAGTAGTTTAGTTTTATTTGGTTACACTATTACACAAAAAAACGCTCAAAAGCAATGCTGTATTGAGTTATCACTTTTTTTAGTACTAATTTACCCTATATACATATATATATACAAGCTTGTATTATTTGGCGTAACTTATTGTATATCAATATATTACAGCGTTTTTCCCTATATAATAAAGTTATTTTTTACTGCTATATATATAGTATAGAGGAGAGAGGTAGCCTAACTCCTTGATTATCAATAAAATACAAAGATTATATTGTTTATCAATGATTTATAAAGTAAAAAAATAAGTAATTTGTTTAAGGTACTCGGTAAGCAAAGGCAATTTCCCCCAAGCACACCATTGTGTACACATAGTATATCACCTCACCAAAATTATATCAATCCAAATTTAAAAACATTAGTACACATAGTTCACCCTTCTTTTATTATAAGAAGTAAGGTGGTTCAAATGCAAGCGTGGCGTAAAGGGTTGTCTACACACGTGGACAAAAAGTTTTTCTGTGTGGACTTTTTTGTTTATCTTTGTTCTATGGATATGGAACTTAAAGGTATTAGAAGGGTCGCCAAGAAAAGCCCTACAAAGCGTCTGGTAGACGTAGACAATGGTGAAGTGATGGATGTTATGGAAGATGAAAAGTTTATTACCATAGATAGTTTACCATTTGTCAAGGTATATAGTGACGAGTATGGGAGATGTGTCTATGGGTTGCCTTATGTTGGGTTCCAATTGTTATCGTATGTAATGTTAAAAGTAGAACGTAACAGTAACCTAGTTTATATTGACTATACGGACGTTAAAAACCTAATAGGTAATCTTAGTAGGTCTGGATATTACAAGGGCTTAAAAGAGCTTATAAAGCGTAATGTGATAGAGACAAGTGAAAGGAAACATATCTATAGGGCTAACCCTAATCTAGTTTATAATGGCGTAAGAATATCTAAGTCTAAATAACGTATTATATTTGAAATAAATTAAAATGGCAACATATCAAAAAGATATAAATTACCAAGCAGGAAGAGCAGCATTGTTTGCTACAACACCAGTAGGTAATGGTCAAGTACCTTTTGACGTAGAGTTAACCCTAACTAATACCCATGGTACTACTGGTCAACCAGCATCTTGCGGTGGCATCTACATAGGTGGAGATGGTAATTTAATTGTAATAATGGCTCAAGATAGTTCTAATACCTTAGTTACATTTAATGGCGTAAAAGCAGGTACATTCTTACCTATTCAAGTAAAGTTGGTTAGTTCTACTTCTACAGCTACAAACATTATGGGATTATGGTAAACATAATTTGGAATACAATAGTAGATATGGCAGATAGTGCTGCTACATTTGTAACAAGAATATGGAATTTAATTTCTCTTAATTGGGAAAACGACTCAAGCAATTGGGAAGCTTAACAATATAAAAAAAATAACTAATGGCAACATTAACAGGAACCCAGGTAAAGAATACTTACCAATCGTTACTTAAAATAAATAACAACGGTAGCTTGCCTACTTCTGCTCCAGCTATTATATCTGATGGACTAGGTAATATTACCCCATTGCAAATAGCAGAAACTAGATTAGGAACTCAATACTCAGCTTCTAATATAGGATTAGATTTAAACTTTTCTAACAATAAGTTTACTATTGGTGATTATGATAATACAGCTAATGGTATTTCTGTTCAAGTAAACGACTCAAGCAGTTCTGTATTTATTGGTTATAATGCTCCTTTTGGTTCTGGTATATCTTATAATAAGA